>Ga0334898_1000240_pt1 | contig 99175 bp, 68 predicted proteins | sample GraSluR3_MG_10_FD_207228 | JGI IMG/M metagenome (GOLD analysis project Ga0334898, IMG submission 207228) | Sludge microbial communities from methane-producing bioreactor in Wageningen University, Netherlands - Granular Sludge_3_08-R3 | ecosystem: Engineered > Bioreactor > Anaerobic >... | reverse complement strand
ACGGGTCCAGGGCCGCCAACGGGGTCGTGCTGGTAACCACCCGGCAGGGGATGCCCGGGCAGACCCAGGTGACCTACGATGCCTCCTTCGGGGTGACCAGCGCCAGCCGCCTCTACGAGATGATGAATGCCGAGCAGTTCGTGGAACACAAGAACATGGCCCGGGCCAATGTCGGACTGGGGCCTGCTTACTTTCTGAACTACGATCCCGATGGCAACCTCATCGACACCGACTGGAACGATGTGATCTACCGCACGGGGCTGCAGCACAACCACTCCCTGAACTTCACGGGGGCCACCCAGCGGACGCGCTATTTTGCTTCCGTCGGTTACGCCTTCAACGAGGGGATCATCCGGACCAACGATTACGAGCGCAAGAGCGCCCGCCTGAATGTGGACCACAAGCTGACGGACTTTCTGGATGTGAGCGCCAACTTCTCCTACACAAACTCCTTCTCCCATGCCCCGAACACGGGCTCCCTGGCCGGAGGCAACTTCTCCACGGCGGGGGTCGGCCGCATCGCCTTCCTCTATGCGCCCATCGTGCCGCAGTATGTATACGAGAACAATGGCTGGCCCACCAAGGACGACCCGAATAAGTTCTACAATATTTCCGGGGCCCTGATCGGCACCCTCAACAACACCCAGGGCGTGGGCTTCTTCCACCCGAACTTCCTGTTCGATTACAACAACCAGACGGCCGAATCCGACCGCATCGTGGGCAACGTGGCCGCCAATGTGACGTTCATGCCCGGACTGGTGTTCCGTACCGTGTTCGGGCTGGACAACAGCGCGCTGGAGTCACGCATCTTCTACGATCCGCGCCACGGTGACGGTACCTCCCGCAACGGGGATGCCATCAACTATTTCGACCGCCGCAACCGCTGGAACTGGACCAACACCCTGAATTACATAACCACCATCAGCGACCGGCTGAACCTGAACGCCCTGATCGGCGCCGAGGAGCAGTACACCCAGTTCGATGGCTGGAACGGCTGGCGGCAGAACATTGCCGACCCCTTCTTCACCAACTACCAGGGCAGCTTCACCACCACGGTGGTCGATGGGGGCGGACTCCTGAAAGCCGAAAACTATTTCATCTCCTTCTTCGGCCGTTTGAACATGAACTTCGACCGGAAGTACTACTTCGAAGTGAGCGGTCGAAGGGACGGTTTTTCCGGCCTGGGTCCGGACGCCAAGTACGGGAATTTCGGGGGTGCCTCCATCATGTGGAACATTGCCCGGGAGGATTTTATGACGGCCAGCGCCCTGGGCGATATTTTCTCCGACCTGCGCATCAAGGCCAGTTACGGCCGCGTGGGGAACATTTCCGGGATCGCCAATTACGGTTCCCTCTCGCTATACGGGGCCGGTGTATATAATGACAACCCGACCCTGTTCTTCTCCCAGGCCGGCAACCCCGACCTGGCATGGGAGGCATCCAGCAAATACGATGCGGGGATCGCTTTCGGACTGTTCAATGACCGCATTCAGGTTGACTTCAACTACTATTACAACCTGATCGATGACCTCATCCTGAATGTGCCGCAGGCCCCCTCCAAGGGGATTCCGGGCAACTCAATCCCGGCCAACGTGGGCTCCATGTACAATACGGGCCTGGAATTCACCCTGACCAGCTACAACCTGCAGACCGACCGGTTCTCCTGGACCAGCACCCTGAATCTCAGTACCCTGAAGAATGAGGTCACGGCACTGGCTCCCGGGGTGGATGAGATCCTGGGGGTCACCTCCCTGGAAACCACCAACCGCACCGTGGTAGGGCAGCCCATCGGCAGCATCTGGGGGGTGCGGACCGACGGGGTGGATCCTGCCACCGGCAGGAGGATCTTCCTCAATGCCAATGGGCAACAGGTGTTTTACGACCATTCCGCACCGGCCGCCTCCCGGTGGACGCTGGCCGACGGCACGACCCACCGCGCCATCAACATCACCGACGACGGAACCGTGCTCGGCAGTCCCATACCGCGTTTTTACGGGGGGCTGGACAACACCCTGACCTACGGGAATTTTGACATGACTGTGAGCCTCACCTTTGCCACCGGTTTCTACATTTATAACGGCTCCAAAGCAGGGCTGAGGGACCAGCGTACCTGGAACAATACCAAGGAGGTGTATGAGAAAGCCTGGAAACAGCCCGGCGACATCACCGACATTCCCAAGCCCATTTGGGGGGACAACGTGTCCAACGGTTCCACCATGGTGCAGTCCCAGAATGTGGAAAAAGCAGATTTCCTCAAGGTGCGCAACCTGGGGATCGGCTACCGCCTGGAGAATGATTTCCTGAGGAGCGCCGGTGTCAGAAGTGTCCGCCTGCATGTGCAGATGTTCAATGTCCTGACCCTGACAGGCTACGAAGGAGCCGATCCGGAGATCTCCTCCATGGGTGACTCCAACCTGGCTCCCGGGGTGGACAGGAACACCGTACCCCAGGCAAGGACCCTATCCTTCGGCCTCAATGTCACCTTTTAATTCACGTAAAAGCTCAGAAGCATGAAAAATAAATTCAAAATATTCATGATCGTTGTCCTGGCTGCGTTCACCCTGAACGCCTGCTTCGATGAATACCTCGAGCCGGTGCCGTCGACGGCGATCTCGGACCTGACCGCCTTCGATACGAAGGACCGCATCGTGGCCCAGGTCAACGCCATGTACACGTCCGTGAAAAGCGGGCAATATCTTGGAGGACGGTATATCGTTTACAGCGACATCCGCGGGGACGACTTCCTGAACCTCCGGTCCAACGGGGTGACCGGCTACCAGACCTGGCAGCACAATATGGCCCCGTCTACCAACGAAGTCATCAACCTCTGGGGGGCATGCTATGCCGCCATCAACCGCATCAATGTGTTCCTGGAGGGCCTCGAGAATGCCAAACAGGACCCGGTCCGCTCTTCCCTGCTGACCGAGGCGGAGTTCAACCAGTTCCGGGGGGAGGCCCTGGCCCTGAGGGGGATGATCTATTTCGACATGTCCCAGTTGTATGCCAAGCCCTACAACCAGGATCCCAGTGCCCTGGGCATGATCCTCCGCCTCAAGGCTGAACGCACCGCGGCCGACAACGACCTGGCGCGCAGCACCGTGGGGGAAACCTACACCCAGATCCTGGCCGACCTGAACGCGGCCGAGCCCCTGCTGCCCCTGGCCCATGGCGCCGGCACCGGCAACACGGTGCTTAATGTGACCCGCATGCAGCGCAATACGGTCATCGCCCTGAAGTCGCGCGTATACCTGCACATGAACAACTACCAGGCCGCACTGGCCGAGGGCAACAAGATCGTGCCGGCCGGCGCCCCGTTTGTGAACGGGAACGGGGGGGTGGCCTACGCCCTGAACCCCGTGTTTGAAGGCATCTTTGAGGCTCCTTACATCTCCCCGGAGTCCATCTTTTCCATCCCCATGCTCGGCACCGAACTGCCCGGCACCCAGAACCAGCTGGGCTACTACTTCAGCGGGGGCAGCGGAGGAAACCAGGAATACCCCCTGAATCCCAGCGGACCCGCCTGGTCGAACTACACCGCCTTCCCGGAATCGGATGCCCGCAGGCAGATCGTTTCGGTGGTGGCCGTGGCCGGGGTGAATTACACCTTCCTGGAAAAATACCCGGCATTTCCCCACGTGGATTATGTACCGGTGATGCGTTATGCTGAGGTGTTGCTGAATGTGGCCGAAGCCGAAGCCCGGGTGAACGGGGTGAATAGCCGTGCCGTGGCCCTGCTCAATGCGGTGCACCAGCGGTCCAACCCGGACAAGGCCTATACGGTGGCCGATTTTGCCAGTGCCAATGCCTTTGTCGACCGGGTCATGCTGGAACGCAACATGGAATTTCTGGCCGAAGGCAAACGGAGCTACGACGTGAACCGCAAGGTGGCCGCCTATGGGGCCAAAGGACCCGTGCCGACCATCCCGCCCACTTCCCCGGCCTACATCTGGCCGATCTCTGAAGCCGAAATGAATACCAACCAGCTGGTGGTTCAGAACTAGCCCCCCATTATTTGGTTGGCGTTTTGTTGACAGGGGATCTTCTGTGGTTATGTGCCGCAGAAGATCCCTTTTTTTGGCAGGCCATAAGGATACCGAACGGAATCCTGCAATTATTCTAGTGGGCGATGATCCCGGTTTCGTTGTGCCCGATTTCCTTCATATGGGCCGATGATGCTGTTTTCGGGGGGAGGCTCCCCGGGTCCGGCGTCCGGCCATATTTTGTTTTTTCGGGATCATTCGTTACTTTTGGCAATATTTGTTAAATTTGGAGTTGGATTTTTCCAAATTTTTAACGTTCAATGACCACCTAATCACTATTATCTAACCAAAAACAAACAACATGAAACGAAAATTTTTCGTAGGATTGTTCTTGCTCTCGGTGTTTGCCATGCAGGCATTGGGGCAGGATATTCGCGTGAGAGGTGTCGTCACCGATGCAAGTGACGGCACGACCCTGCCCGGGGTCACGGTGATGGTCAAGGGAACCACCCAGGGAACGCTGACCGACATTTCCGGTCAGTATGAACTGTCGGTGGCCCCCAACGCCACACTGGTCTTCTCCTTCGTGGGGATGACCACCCAGGAGATCCCGGTAAACAACAGGAATGTCATCAACGTGGCCCTGGCCCGGGAGATGGTCGGCCTTGACGAATTCGTCGTGGTCGCCTACGGGATCCAGCGGCGCGAGGCATCCACCGGCGCCGTGTCGGTCCTCCGCGAGGAAGACCTGCGCAACACCCCGGTATCCAGCCCCGAGAGGCTGCTCCAGGGCAAGGTGGCCGGCCTGCAGATGCAGAGCACCACGGGCCAGCCGGGCGCTTCCTCCCAGGTCCGTATCCGCGGGTTCAGCTCCATCAACGCCAGCAACGAACCCCTCTACGTGGTGGACGGTGTGCCGGTGGCTTCCGGTAACTATTCCTACTTTACCTCGACCGGGAACATCATGGCCAGCCTCAACCCCGGCGACATCGAGTCCATCACCGTGCTGAAGGACGCCGCCGCCGCCTCGGTTTACGGCTCGCGTGCCGCCAACGGGGTGATCCTGATCACCACCAAGCGCGGTTCCCGCGGGGATGCCCGTCTGAACTTCCGTCACCGTTCAGGCATGTCCCAGGTAGCCAATGACAACGACTTCCGCTTCATGACCGCGGAAGAGATCTACGGCTACAACCGCCAGGCCATCATCAACTCCGGCATGGATCCGGCCACTTATCCGGAATCCAAGTTCGGCCCCGGCTTCTACGCCAACCCGACCCTGCCGGCCAACGTGCAGACCTTCGACTGGATGGGCGCCGCCTTCCGCGATGCCAACACCCGCGATTATGAACTTTCCGTGAGCGGGGCCAACGAAGCCACCAGCTATTATGCCTCCGGCGGCTACATGAAGCAGGAAGGGATCATGATCGCCACCGGGCTGGAGCGTTATTCCTTCCGCTCGAACTTCGACCAGCGGATCGGCAACCTGATCAACATCGGGACCAACATCAACGCCACCTATACCTATATGGAGGACCGTCCGAACAACTCCATGTACTATGTGAACCCCTTCTGGGCCTCCATCAACATCCTCCCCTGGCACCTGCCTTACAAGGAGGACGGCAGCTATGATTTCCAGATTCCTTCCAACTCCAACACCAACTTCCTCGCTTCTGCCGAACATGACCAGGACTGGGACAAGGCCTATAAAATGCTGGGCTCCGTATATGGGGAGATCACCCCGCTGGAGGGGCTGACCATCCGCACCCAGAACTCCATGGAACTGCTGAGCTCCGAGGGCCGCCGCTGGTGGAGCCCCCTGGCCGACCCCAACGAACTGGGTACCGTCCAGGCTTCCAACCGCCGCCTGAACCGCTACACCACCACCAACACCATCAACTACATGAAGACCTTTGGTGAGTTGCACAACTTCAGGGCGCTCGTCGGACAGGAAGCCTTCCTGCACCAGCTGACCACCCATTACGGGATCGGCTACGAAACGGGCTGGAGGATCCCCTACCTGTCCAACACGACCCAGGAACTTTCCAGGGTGAACTACGGTTTCAGCGAGTACTCCCTCATGTCGTTCTTCGGCATCTTCGACTACAACTTCGACAACAAGTACTTCCTGACCGCCAGTGTGCGCCAGGACGGCAACTCCAAATTCGGCGTGGACAACCGCTGGGCCACCTTCTGGTCGGTCGGCGGTAGCTGGAACCTCCACCGCGAGAACTTCATCCGCCAGATCCCGGCCTTCGACATGCTGAAGCTGCGTGCCAGCTACGGGATCAACGGCAACGACGGGATCGGCAACTACGACCAGTACGGGACCTACGGCTCGGCCAGCTACAACGCCGTGCTGGGGATGAACCCCACCCGCATCGAGAACCGCGGCCTGTCGTGGGAGCTGAACAGCACCTACAACGTGGGCCTCGATTTCGCCCTGTTCAGGAGACTGCAGGGTAGCATCGAGTACTACCACAGGACCACCTCCGACATGTTGCTCGACATGCCGATCTCCCATACTTCCGGTGCCACCTCCTTCCGTATCAATATCGGGGAACTGGTCAACCAGGGGATTGAGGCCAACGCCTCCTATGACATCCTGACCCAGGGACCGGTCATGTGGACCGTGCGCGGGAACATCGCCCGCAACCAGGTCGAGCTGACCGACCTCGGCGGGGAAGAGGAAATCGGGGACGGTTTCTGGAGGAGGTTCCGCCTGGGCGGTGGTTTTTCCGACTACTATGTGTATGACTACATCGGGGTGAACCCCCTGAACGGGATGGCCATCTACAGGGATGCCAATGGAGCCGTCACACAGAGCTTCGCCAACGCCGACAGGGTGTTCCGCGGCAAGATCGAGCCCGACTTCTTCGGCGGCCTCGGCACGGACATCTCCTGGAACGGTTTTACCCTGTCCACCTTCTTTGAATTCAAGATCGGCCACTATGTATACGTCATGGAGAGCCGCTATACCCGCAGCGACGGTTTCAACTGGGGCAGCAACCAGAATGCCTCCCTGCTGGACTACTGGAAAGAGGTCGGCGACATCGCCCCCAACCCCAAGCCCCTGGTCAACAACTCTTCAGGTGCCAACGAATGGGGGACCGGACGTTTCCTCGAGAAAGGGGACTACCTGAGGCTGAAGGACCTGACGCTCAGCTACCAGCTGCCCAGGGCCCTGACCCAGCGTGTGGGCCTTGACAACGCCAGGATCTACCTGAACGCAGTCAACCTTTACACCTGGCACGATGTCAGCTACTGGGATCCCGAGAGGGACGTAACCGGTGGCAACTACATCGTGTTCCCCCAGTCCAAGACATTCTCCGTCGGAGTTGAATTAGGCATCTAAAAAGAAACAGACATGAAAAAAATAAAATATTTATTGGTCGTGGTGTCGCTTGTTGTGGGCTTTTCATCCTGCGGTGATGATTACCTGACGCGCGAGCCATTGCTTGAAAACTCAAGGGAGCTGATCCTTGCGGATATCGAAGGGATGTCCCTTGCCATCAACGGCATCTATGCCGAATTCTACCACAGCGCCTGGTACAGTGCCGGTTTTCCCATTATTTCCGATTTGAAAGGAAACAACGGCAAAGCCAGCCCGATGTCTTCCGGACGCTACCAGACCAACTACAACTGGTACCAGGACCCGTCCAACACCCAGGGCGGCCTCTGGTTCCGCGCCTACCGCGCCATCACCAGCGCCTGCAACATCATCAATGCGGCTGAGGAAATTGAGCTTCGTCCCGGTGAAAACCAGGCCCATCTGGATCACATCGTGGCCGAGGCCCTTTTCATCCGTGCCCTGGCCCATTTCGACCTGGTGCGGACCTTCGCGCAGCCCTTCACCTACCGTCCCGACGGCGTGGGTGTCCCCGTGGTTCTGGAAACCCGCATCGCCTCTCCCGAGAGGAACACGACCCGGGAGGTGTACCAGCAGATCCTGGCCGACCTGACCGAGGCCCGCGGAAAGTTCTCCTCTGACTACAATGCCGAGTACCGTGGGGGATCCGGCAACCTGAAGGGCTTTGCCTCCAGGGATGCCGCCACCGCCCTGCTGGCCCGTGTGCACCTTTACATGGGTGAGTGGAACCAGGCCGCGACCTATGCCACCGAGATCATCGATTCCGGTCGTTACACCCTGTATACCGCCGGCAATTACGGGTCGGTCTGGGGCCAGAACGCCCAGAGCGAAATCATTTTCGAGATCTCAGGCAGCACCGGCAACAGCAACTGGCCCTCCTGGGAGGAAATCGGCTACATCTACAACCCGTCCGGCTCCTATGGGGACGTATGCGCCTCCAACGACCTGTTGAACCTGTTCGAGGCAGGCGATGTCAGGAAGGATCTGTTCGTGGAAGGCCCGCAGAATCCCGGCTACTTCTGGCCCGGCAAATACCCCGGCAAGGAAGGCAACGAGCGTCAGAACAACATTCCCGTGCTGAGGCTCTCCGAAATGTACCTGCTTCGCGCCGAAGCCCGGCTGAACGGTGCCCCGGGCAATGCCCTGGACGACTACAATGCCATCCGCACCCGCCGGGGCCTGGATGCCGCCACCTCCGTGAACATGGACATCGTGTTCGATGAGCGCCGAAGGGAACTTTGCTTCGAGGGTCACATCCTGTTCGACTACGCCCGCACCCAGCGTTCCCTCATCCGTGAGGACGAGGACAACCGCATCGTAGGGAATGTCAACATCGACTTCCCCAGCCACCTGTGGGCCATGCCGATTCCCATTGCGGAAATGGAAGCCAACCCGAACATGCAGCAAAATGAAGGTTACTAAAAAAACATTGGACACATGAAAAACATAAAAAGCATATTCACAATCATGGTCTTCGGTCTGTTTCTTTTCGCCTCCTGCGAGAAGAATGAGCCAGAGCTCTTCCAGAACGAGGATTCATTCATTGCCTTTGAGCGGTCTTCGGGCTCGCTCAACGAGGCAGTCATGGTAGACGGGGTGCCGGTGGAACAGGAGATCGAGATCCGCGTGATGCTGGTGACCCTGGACAACAGCCCGGTGAACGTTACCTTCGAGTTCAACCATGAAGGAATCGACAACCCGGCCGTGGAAGGCGAGGCCTTCGAGCTGCTGAATACCAGCAAGACCCTGAGCTTCCCCAACGGGATGGGCTACCAGAGCATCCGCATCCGCTCCATCGATGACGACATCTTCACCGCCAACCGCCAGGTGAACATCAAGCTCACAGGCAACGACGCTGGCTATGGCATCGGCGCGGAGAGCAATTTCCGCCTGACGGTAGTGGACAACGAGCACCCGCTCAACCTGGTGCTCGGCACTTACAGCGCTTCCGGTACGGACGCCTGGGGTGACGCCGTCAGCGCCACCATCGAAACCCGCGCCGTGGAAGGCATTCTGGATCAGGTCGCCTTCCCGCTCTCCCACTTTGCCGCAGGCTGGGGTGCCCCGGCTGCCGCCATGGTGTTTGCCGAGGTGGACCTGGATGAGATGACCTTTAAAATCAGGGTCGGACAGGACTATGCCAGCTTCGGTTACGGTCCCTGCAAGATCAGTGGTTATGATGGCGCAACCGGTGACTCCATGGAGGACGGTGAATACATCGTTGCCCTGATCGATGAGGACGGCAACCTGGATTTCCAGGACTATATGGGCCTGCTCATCACCGAGGGAGGCAATGCCGGCCTGTCGTTCGAGATTTGGTCAGACGACGTGGTATGGACCAAGGTCGCCAAGGACATGATCGATCCTGCTTCCATCGGAGCCCCGCGCAACCAGCGCGTGTTGCGCAGCTTCTAAGCGGCAGCGCCGGACCCGTCCTGGCCATCAGGCCGGCGGTCCCGGTTTGTGAACCGATTTATTTTTAAAGAGGGCCGTACCCCCGGGGTACGGTTCTCTTTTTTTTTTGCCGGGCCCGCCCTGTCTTTTTTTGGGACCTTTCCCCGGTTTTTTTGGTATTTTTGCCGGAGCATTCTGACATTTCAACTATTTATTCCATGAGGTTTCTGTTGCTGTTTCTTGCCGCCTTCTGGCCCGTGTTCACCCCTGCGGCTCATGCCCAGCGATCCTTTTCCCCTGTTGCCGACACCACATTCCTGATGGAGCGCGCCGCCGCCTGGTCGGTCGAATCCAAAGCCCGTCAGGAGGCCGCCTTCGACCGGGCCCTCAGACTGGGCATCCCCACCCTGGAGGCGTTTCACGACGGTACGGTGATGGAGCTGCAGTATTTTTCGGAGGACGGACTCCCGGTATATTACCGCACGCGCAATGCCGGGGCGGCCGTCACCACCGGGGCCGCCAGCATGCATCCGGGCGGGTCCCTCAGGCTTTTTCTGACGGGCAAAGGCTATGCGGCCGGGGTGTGGGACTCGGGACGCATTGAGACCTCCCATGATGAGTTCCAGGGCCGTGTCCGGATGATGGATGGGTCCAATACCAACAGCGACCATGCCACCCATGTGACGGGCACCATCGTGGCGGCCGGCATCGACCCCTCCGCCAGGGGCATGGCCTTTGAAGGGGAGGTGCTGGGCTACGACTGGAACAGCGACCTGGGGGAAATGGCCGGGGCCGCCGCCAACGGCATGATCATCAGCAACCACTCCTACGGGATCGTTCTCGGGTGGAGCCGCAACAACGGCAGCTGGCGGTGGAACGCCCATGTGGACAGCACCCGTGACTACCGCTTCGGTTTCTACACCAACACCAGCCGCAGGCTGGATGATATTGCCTTCGGCGCCCCTTATTATACCATCGTGTGGGCAGCGGGCAACGACCGCTCGGATGAGGGCGATGGCACCCGCCCGCCGGACGGCCCCTATGATACCGTGGGGCCGGAAGGGGTCGCCAAGAACGTGCTGGCCATCGGGGCCGTGGCCAAGATTTCCGGAGGGTATACCGGTCCCGGGGACGTCCGCGTGACCGGCTTCTCCAGCTGGGGGCCAGTGGATGACGGCCGGGTGAAGCCGGACCTGGTCGGGGCCGGTGCCGGCATCTATTCCACCTCCCTGGACAACTCCTATTCAAGCAAGAACGGGACGAGCATGTCTTCTCCCAACGTGACCGGCTCCCTGCTGCTCTTGCAGCAGCTGTATGCCTCCCAGAACGACGGCCGGTTGATGAAGGCGGCCACCCTGAAAAGCCTGGCGATCCACACGGTACACCAGGCCGGGCCCACCGAGGGACCCGATTACCGCCACGGATGGGGCTTGCTGAACGTGGAGCGGGCCGCCCGGATGATCCTGCACCGCGACCAGACAGACGTGATCATCAGCGAGAAGACCCTGTTCGACGGAGAAACCTTCGAGATGACCTTCCAGGCCGATGGCAGCGGCCCGGTGCTGGCCACCATCGCCTGGACCGACCCGGCCGGCACCCCGCCGGAGCCCGCGATGAACCCGAGGGACCTCATGCTGGTCAACGATCTGGACATGCGCCTCATCGACCCCGAAGGCCAGGAACACCTGCCCTGGCAGCTGGACCCCGAACAACCGGCGGCACCGCCCGTGCAGACCGACAACTTCCGCGACAATGTGGAGAAGATCCTGGTGGCCGAACCCTTGCCGGGCACCTACACCCTGCGCATCACCCACAAGGGCAGCCTGGAGAACGGGCGGCAGGAATACTCCCTCTGCCTGCAGACCCGCGATATTCCCGGCAGGGATACTTATTACTGGGTCGGGAACAGCGGCTTATGGTCGGATGCCGGGAACTGGTCGCTCAGCAGCGGGGGCGAGCCGGTGGAAGGAACTCCCGGACCGGAGGACCATGTGGTGTTCAACAGGCACTCCTTCGACGGGGGGGAGGAAAACTACCTGGTGGAACTGACAGAGGACGCCGGTTGCTACTCCTTTACCTGGGAAACCCCCGATCATGAGGCCGTCCTTGGCTTCAACGGGCATTCGCTCGGGGTGGCCACTTCCCTTTTTCTGGCAGACTCCACCCTGGCGGCCGGGGATGGAGGGACCATCGTGTTCACGGGCAGCCGGAAAAACAATGTGGTGCTGCTGACGGAAGCATTCGGCGGGAACATCACCCTGCGGTTCGACAATGAGGAGGGCTCCTGGAAGGCCTTGTCGGATGTGCAGGCGGAGGCCATCGAGCTGGCTGCCGGCCGGGTCGACCTGAGCGGGCTGGAGGTCCGGACGAAAAGGATTACCGCCCTGGAGGGCGGGAATAAATTGTTGGACCTGACCGGTTCCGAAATCAGGGGGTTGGCGCAGGTGGATCTTGACGATGTGGCCATGACCCTTCAGGCGGAGGAGGCCCTGTTTGTCTTTGAGGCCCTGCCGGAAGAGGGACCCGCCCTGTTTGACGGCGGGGGACATATTTACCACCGGGTTGAGAACCGGGCAGGCGAGCTTGTCCTCAGGGACAACAACACCTTCGGCCACTTTGCCAACCATGCCGCCGTGCAGGTGTTTGATTACCAGTGGTTCAACCACCTGGAACTGCTCCCCGGATCCGAAATGCACATCGAAGGAGGCACCACCCAGGAGATCGCCCTGTCATTCGATGCCGTCGGGACGGAGGAGGCATTCATCCGGATCCATGCCCTTGGGGAAGGGCCGGCCTGGCTCAACAGCACCAATTCCTGGAAGGCGTGCAGTGACTACCTGGACATCCGGGACGTGTCCGTTACGGGCACGGCCATATTCTCCACCGGGTCCAACAGCCTTCTTGAAGGGGCGTCGGATGGGTGGTACCAGCAAGATTGTGAAGACATCCTGTTCGCCGATTTTTCGGCCCAGTACACCTGCGTAAACGCCGTGGTCTTCTTCCACGACCAGAGCACCGGGGATGTCACGGAATGGCAATGGATTTTTGACAGGAACGACCCGGAGCTGCCGGGATCCACCCAGCAGAACCCGTTCTACACCTATACGGAGATTGGCAATGTCGATGTGAGCCTGCAGGTGGGGGATGGGGTCTCCACCCACCTGGGATTCAAGACCATTTACATCCAGGACAATCCCATGGTGTCGCCCAACATCCATGTGCAGGGGAATGTGTACACTTCCACCTTCTCGGCAGCCTTGTACCAGTGGTTTCTGAACGGGGAGCCCATCCCCGGCGCAACCTCCAGGTCATACACCAATACGGGGGAGGTGCCGGGACAGTACCAGGTGATGATCTCCAACCGCACCTGCAACCGGGTCTCTCCGGCCCTGGTGGTCAACGTGACCGAGGTGGTGCCGGATGGCGGGAAATCCATCACCGTCTTCCCCAATCCTGCCCGCGAGCACATCATTCTGGATGGCAGCGTTCCCGCCGGGGCCAGTATCAGGCTGGAACTGGTCGATCTCAACGGAAGGGTCTTGTTCAAGGATTCTTTTGCTGGACATGAACTCCCGCAAAAGCGCATCGGCACCGCCTCCCTGCTGCCCGGCATGTACCTGCTCCGCATCGTGGTCGATGGCGAGCCGGTGACCAGCCGGATCCTGATCCAATAGGGGGCGCAGGGGCCCCGGCCGGGATAACAGCCGCCCTGCTTACTGCTGGGTGGTCACCGTCCACAGCCCGGGTTCCGTGATGGTAATCGCTACATCACAGGGCCAGCTGCCGGTTTTCATGACATTGGGAACCCGGTATCTGAGCTGGGCCGTGAAGGGAAAGTCCACGTTCTCGAAGCGGATCTCCTGCTTGTCCAGGCGTGCGGTCCCGCTGCTGCCCGTGTAACCCAGGTCAAAATAATTCAGGGGCATGCCAAAGCGGGTGATTTTAATCACCACGGTCGATCCTGCAGCCATCTTCAGGGCCCTGACGGATTCAACCCCCCTGGAGCGGGTCACCACAAACCCCCCGGAGGCTTCGGTCCTGTCCGACAACATCACCCCTCTTTTCCAGACCGCTTCCACCTGGACCGTATCGGAACCCCTGATCTCTGTCAGCCGGCCGATCCCGTGCATCCGGCCCCGGCGCCAGCGGCCTTCGTACCGCTTCCCGTCGGTCCAGGTATAGGTTCCCTGGCCATGGGGCAAGCCATTTTTAAAATGGCCCTCATAATGGTCCTCTCCCCATGCGTTGCCAAATCCATGGGCCAGTCCCCCGCGGCATTCCCCTTCATAGGTTCCGGTAAGTGGCGGGAAAACCACCCGGCAGTCCGCGTCCTGGCCATGGACCGGATTGGCGGTCAGCCACAGGAGCATGGCAAGGATCAGAAGAAACCTATTTGTTTTCATGGCATAATCGTATCTCTGGCCGCACCCCGGGGCGCGGCGAAAAAAATAATGACCGGACGGGGAGACGGTCCTTTACTGGCTCACGGAGACCTCCCAGGCCCCGGGCTCCTCGATCAGGATCTCCAGTTCACACTGAAACTGGTCATTCCTCAATTTGTTCGGGACAGTGTACCTCATGCTTGCCCGGAACGGGAAAGTGACGTTTTCGAAGCGAATCTCCTGGTTGAGGATGCGGGGCTGGCCACTGCTGCCCGTATAGGTCAGGTCGGTGTAGTTCATCGGGACCCCGGCCCGGAGGATCTTGAACACCACGCTGGCGCCTTCTCCGATCTGCAGGGCCCGGACGGCGTCGATGCGGCGCATGGACACCACAGTATAGCCGGTGCCCGCATCACCGATCTCTTCTTTGAGCTCACCGGAGGACCAGACACCTTCCACGACCACGGGACGGCCGTCCCGCATAAAGGTCATGGTGCCGATGCCATGCCTCTGGCCGCGGCGCCAGCGGCCTTCATACACGTCTCCTGAGGCCCAGGTGTAGGTGCCGTCCCCGTGGGGCAATCCGTTGCGGAACTGTCCCTCATAGGTGTCGGTTCCCCTGGCGATGCCCTGCCCGTGGGCGAGGCCGCGGCGGCATTCCCCCTCATACTCCCCGGCCAGTTCGGGAACGAGGACCTCGCAGGGCTGCTGTGCATACAGGCCGGCTCCTGCCAGCAGGAATAAGGAAAAAAGAATGGTGGATGAGAATCTCATAGGGCTTGGTTTTTATGGGTGTTTTGGGTGTTTCTCTTTACAGTTTGTCCCACCATACCCTGTCGAACAGGGTGATGTTCTGCGGGACGTTGACCGGGTTGAAGTCCAGCTCGTCCTGGGGGTACAGCATTCTTCTCGGGATGGTATTCTGAGAGGGCTCAAAGGGCGTGATCCGGGGGAAGCCGGTCCTCCGGTAATCGGCCCACACTTCCGGCTGCAGAAAAAGGGCCACGTATTTTTCTTTGATGACCTGCTCCAGGTTGACAAACCCGATCTCTGCATATTCCGCCTCCCATGCCGCGTCCCGGGCATTGTGAAAGTCGAGCGAAGCGATCACCCCCTGCCGGAAGGCTTCCTCGGCATCCCGGCGCTGGATGTTGCGCAGGTGCATCTCCGCTTCGATGAATTTCTGCTCTGCAAATGAAAGGAAGACCACCGGGGAATCGGGAGAGGCCAGGGAAGGGCCCACCTGGGAGGCGTTCAGGTTCCGTTCGCCCGGGGCCGATCCCACGAACTCATTCTCCGGGTTGCGCCTGACCAGCCTGGGGAGCCGTGGATCGCCATTCCCTTTTAACAGGTCTACAAAATATTTTCCCACCCTGGTGTAGCGTATGTTTGTTTCCTGGTAGTATACCGGATTCAGGGTTTGCTGGTTGGTCCCCGCATAGCGGAACAGCATGTCGTCGTCATTGCTTCGGAACAACTCAAGGGTTTGCATGGCCGTTGTCAGCTCCGAGTAGTTGCCATGGTAATGGCCCAGCCGCAGGAGGTATCTGAGTCGCAGTACATTGGCCGCCCGGATCCATTTGCCGGCATCGCCCCCGTAAATCAGGTCGGTGGTCTGGTCGGGAAGGTAGGACTGCCCGGAGGGGGCTTTCTGCAGGTCTGCCTTGCCCTCATCCAGCAGCAGGAAGATCTCTTCCAGGATCCGTTCCTGTGTGTCATATTTTGGGGAAGGCAGCCTCTGATCGTCCACATGCGACAATTCAGTCAGGGGAATGTCCCCCCAGGCATCGGTCATCAATCCGACGACATAGGCCTGCAGTATCTTTGCCATGCCGGCATAGGCCCAGGCACCGTGCTCCTCGGAGGTTTCCACGATAGACTGCAACGGGAACAGGCAGTAGAGGTAATGGGCCGTCCAGGTGTCGTTAAAATGGACCGGCTGCGGCTCATAGCGGCCGGCCAGCAGGGCATCGGCGTTCACCCCGGCCAGTTGCTGCATCCAGATGGACTGGAAACGGCTGAAATTATAACTGGCCTGCCACTGGGAGATGTTGCCCAGCACCACTGGGAAATTGTTTTCCACATCATCCATGGTCAGCGGGGGGTCCTCCGGTTCATCCAGGCAGGAGGGAAGGGCGGCCAGGGCAAAGAGGGCCAGCAATAGTCGGAAGATGGGGTAACGGGGAATTTTGAACATCTGTCTTTTATATTATAACGCCTTTGGGCCGGATCCTTTGCACCGGCATCCAGTTTGGATGGCCTCTGTGCTGGGAAAAGCATCAAACTTTATACCAAAGAACCCTGCTTTGGGATGATCTTTTGGTGGGACAGTCCTCTTTGCCGGCTTTGACCGTAAAGTTAACAAAAAATATGGGGCTTTCTCCCGGGGCGCTGGTGGGAGGTTCTCCTGCCGGCAAACATTTTTTTGCTATTTTAGCAAATTCCGGATCTGGCTTCCGGCAGGGTGCCCTGCGGCCCGGATCGGCCGGTGGGCAAGCCCTCTGTGTGAAGACGTATAAATGATGAACCGATGAAACGTGTCTTGCTGCCTGCTGTTCTGGTGTGCCTGATGGCGTCCGGCCTCCCTGCCCAGCCCGTCAGGCAGTTCGGCCTGGTGACCGATTCGCTCGGCAGGCCGGTGCCCGGCATGAGGGTGCTGGTCAAGGATGCCAGCCGGGCCACGGCGACCGATGCGCTCGGCGCGTTTGAGCTGGAGGCTTCCCCGGGGGATACGCTGGTGTTTTTGTCGGATGGCGGTCGAAGCCTTGAGCTGCCCTTCACGGGCCGGGGAACCTTGCGGCTCAGGCTGCCGCCCGGCATGGATGGTCCGGCCGGGGACCCCGGGTTGCAGCCGGAGAAAGCCACAGCGGAATCGGCATCCCGGCCGGCAGGAGAACCCCCACCCTGGCCCGGCATCACCCAGGCCCTGCAGGGACGGTTTGCCGGGCTCTACGTGCGGAGCGGAAGCGGCAAGCCGGAAGGGGATCCCAGGATCCTGCTCCGGGGCCCCTCCTCCATCTTTGCCGGCACCCGTCCCCTGGTCGTGGTGGACGGGCTGCCTGTGATCACCGAAAGCATTGGGACACTGGTCAATGAAGCGATCAATCCCCTGGCAGAGCTTGACCCCGACGACATCGAATCCATCCATGTACTGAAAGATGCCGCCGCCACCGCGGCCTATGGCTCCAGGGCCTCCAACGGGGTGGTCCTGATCACCACACGCAGGGGACGGCAGGGACCCATGGACCTGCGCTTTTCGTCCCGGTGGGGAACGAGCCGTCCGGCCGGCAGGATCGGTTTTCTGAACCGCTCCCAGTACCTGGACCTGTTCCGGCAGGCCTATGAAAACAATCCCGAAGCCTGGTTTTTTGGTCCGGATTACCGGGAGGCCCTGGATTACGGGCTGGTGTACTGGCAGGGCAGCGTGGATACAGACTGGGAGGAGCAGGCCTTGCAACAGGGCGGGGTGCAGCAGTACAGCCTGTCGGCGGCCGGGGGCTCCAGGGGCTTTCGCTACCATGCTTCCCTTGTCAGGACCGCGCAGGATGGCATCCTCCGGGGGAGTGATAACAGCCGTCTGGGCGGCCGGCTGAACCTGGACGCCCGCCTCTCTCAGCGTCTGAACCTGGCTCTGAACCTGGCCCTGGCCCGGTCGGAAGCCAGCCGGGTTCCCGAAGACGGCAATCCGTGGGCCCCCCTGCAGATGGTGGCATTGCCGCCCCTGGATCCCACACACGACCCCTATACCGGTGAGCTCAACCGGCAAACCCTATACGGAAACGGGCTGATCGCCGCCTCCCAGAACGTCTTCAACCAGGAGGTCACCACAGGCGTGGCCTCCCTGACAGCGGCCTACAACCTGCTTCCCGGACTGCAGCTCAGGGCGGGAGCCGGCATGGAATCCTACCGCCTTTATGAGACGGAGGTCCTTGGGGAAGACCTGCCAGGGTATCCCGGCTTCGGCCAGCCGGGGATGGAAACCCGCCGGGAGGTGGGCATGCACCAAAACCACCTGTCTGCATCGCTCGATTACCTGGGAGAGATCGTCACCGGGGCCAAACTGGGGATTGCGGCAGGGGTCCGCCATCATGCATTCCGGCGCGACCCAGCGGGTGGCCTGGCCGTCCCGTCGGCCCTTTCCGATGCCCGGGCAGCCCGGTCCCCCCTGCAAACCGTTCTCAGCCTGACCGCCCCGGATCATGACCTCCTTTCCATGATTGCCGGCTTCGACCGGGGCTACGAATACCGTTACCTGACCTGGCATGCCCGGGCCTCCCTGCTCGTACGTGATCGTTACCTGCTGGAGCTGACCGGCAGTGTGGACGGTTCGACCCGGTTCGGCGACGACCTTCGCTACGGGGTATTTCCCGCCGTGGCCCTGGGCTGGATCGTGACCAACGAGGATTTCCTGCCGGCCAGCAGGTTGCTCAGTTTCCTGAAGCCCCGCTTCAGCTGGGGGCTCAGCGGCAGTTCAGAGGTGGGCGACCTGGCCTGGCAGGCCCTGTATGCCACCCCCCTGGACCCCGGCATGCCGGATGTGGCGTTCACCGGCCAGCCGGCGCCGGACCTGAAATGGGAAACCACGAGGCAGATGAACCTGGGACTGGACTTCGGCTTGCTGAATGACCGCATCAGCGGATCGCTCGATCATTATGTCAAAAACACGGACGACCTCCTGGTGGCCGTGTTGCCGAACATGACCGGATCCCAGCAGATGCTCCGCAACCTGGGAAGCCTCCGCAACCGGGGATGGGAGGTCACCCTGCACACCCTGAACCTCGACCGGGCCGTCACCTGGCAAACCACGATCAACCTGGCCTTTAACCGCAACGAAGTCATCAGCCTCCACGGGCATGCGATCCGGGAGGGTGTTTTCCGTGCGGTGGAGGGACAACCCCTGGGTGTCTATGTGACCAGGGCCTTTGCCGGAGTCGACCCATCCAACGGAGATGCCCTGTTCTACACCGATGCGGGCCGCAACGCCACCACGAACCGGATCGAAGAGGCGGCCGAGCAGGTGGTGGGCCACCCGCACCCGGATGTCTTCGGAGGCATCCACAACGCTTTCCGCTACCGCGGCTTCGACCTCAGCCTGCTGGTCCGCTTTTCCCTGGGGGGCGACATCTATAATGCCGGCCGGCAGTGGCAGGCCGACGGCATGACCTGGTATGACAACCAGGCCGTGGAGTTTTACCTCCACCACTGGCAGCAGCCAGGCGACCAGGCCCGGTATCCCCAGCCCAGGTGGTATGAGGGCAACGGCTACGGGTCCTCTTCCCTGCTGGTATTCGATGGCTCCTACGTGCGACTGGGGGAGCTTGCCCTGGGCTATACGCTCCCCGGTCAGCTGGTCCACCGCATCAGGCTGACCAGCATCAGGGTGTTCCTTCAGGCCTCCAACCTGTATACCTGGACACGCTATCCCGGCTGGGACCCGGAGACCGATTACGTGCCCGCGGGGGCGACCCTGCAGACCCGGAACCTGGTGCAGGGGCAGGATCTGTATACCGCCCCCCGTCCGCGCACCGTGATCATGGGTGTTTCCCTGAGGCTCTGATGACCCGCCCCCAATAATGATTATCTTTGTCTCAACACAAAGAAATTAACAGAGTGACTGCATGGAAAACGAACAGGAATACAACCAGGAAACAGCCAGCCAGGACTTGTACAGAATCGGGATCACCCACGGGGATGTCAACGGCATTTCTTATGAGATCATCCTGAAGGCCTTGTCCGATCCCCGCCTGACCGAACTGTTCACGCCGGTGATCTACGGATCGTCCAAGGTGGCTTCCTACCACAAGAAAGCGCTGGATACCGGCAACATCCATTTCAACCTGGTCCGCTCTGCCGAACAGGCCGAGCCGGGCAAGGTGAACATGGTGAACATCTATTCCGGGGAGATCAAGATCGATCTGGGACAGCCCACCCGCATCGCCGGGGAGGTGGCCTACCTGGCGCTGGAATCGGCAACGGCGGATCTGGGCGGGGGGCACCTCCAGGCCCTGGTGACCGCCCCCATCAGCAAACAAAACATACAAAGCAGCAAGTTCCCCTTTCCTGGCCATACCGAGTACCTGGCAAAAAAGTTCGGGGTGGACGACAGCCTCATGCTGATGGTCAACAACGACTTCCGCATCGGCGTGATCACCGGCCATATCCCCCTGAGGGAAGTCCCTGCTGCCATCAGCAAGGAGTTGATCCTGCACAAGCTGTGGATATTCAACCGTTCGCTGGTACGCGACTTCGGCATCCGCAAACCCCGCATTGCCGTGCTCGGCCTGAATCCCCATGCCGGCGACCAGGGCGTGCTGGGGGAGGAGGAGCAACAGGTGGTCGTTCCCGCCATCAAAACCGCCTTCGATGAAGGCATCCTGGCCTTCGGCCCCTATCCGGCAGACGGCTTCTTCGGCTCCGCTTCGTTCAGGGACTTCGACGGCATCCTGGCCATGTACCATGACCAGGGGCTGATCCCTTTCAAGGCCCTCTCTTTCAAGAGCGGGGTGAACTTTACCGCGGGACTGCCCGTGGTGCGGACTTCCCCGGCCCACGGTACGGCTTACGACATTGCCGGCAAGAACCTGGCCTCCCCCGATGCCTTCCGGGAAGCCATCTACCTGGCCATCGACGTGGTGCGTAACCGGGCCGTGTACGATGAATACAGTGCCGACCCCCTCCGGTCCAGTGTCCTGGAGGAAGATTCCGATGCCGACAGGAATGCCCTGAGGGACCTGTCCGACAACCATGATGAAAGCGACCTCTGATGCCGCCTGACGGCGCAACCCGATGATGACCAGCCACCGGTATACCTGGGAAAGCCTGCCCGGGATCATGACAGGCAGGGGATCCGGCGATCCCGGAAAAGACATGGAGATCCGGTACCTGCTCACCGACAGCAGGCAGCTTGGGCTGGCCCGTCAGACCCTGTTTTTTGCGATCCGGACACAGAAAAACGACGGCCACCGGTACATTCCCGAGCTGCTGGAGAAGGGCGTGCGGCTGTTTGTCACGGAGCGGGTGGATCCCGCCTGGACGGCCGCCTGCCCCGATGCCGGGTTCATCCGCGTGGAGAGTCCCCTGGCGGCCCTGCAAAAGCTGGCTGCCTTCCACCGCCGCCGTTTTCAGCTTCCCGTGGTCGCCATCACCGGAAGCAACGGCAAGACCATCATCAAGGAATGGCTGGTGCAGCTGCTGTCCGAGCCCTGGCGCGTGGTGCGCAACCCGGGAAGCTTCAACTCCCAGACGGGGGTGCCTCTGTCGGTCTGGCAGATGGGCGCCCAGGACACCCTGGGGGTTTTCGAAGCCGGCATCTCCGAGCCGGGGGAGATGGACCGGCTCCGGCAGGTGTTGCGCCCGGATATCGGGATATTCACCAACATCGGCCCCGCCCACGACGCCGGTTTTGCATCGAGGCAGGAGAAGGTCCGCGAAAAAATGAAACTCTTTGAAGGCGCGGCCACCCTGATCTGCTGCGCAGACCAGGGGGATGTCATCCGGGAGGTTCCCCCGGGTCCCGTCCTCATGAGCTGGGGCAGGGGGCCGGGCGCCAGGGTGCAGGTCCAGTCCGTGCGGAGGGACCAGGCCTCTTCGAGAATCGGCCTGCGGTACGAACACCAGGAGTTTGAGTTTGAGATTCCCTTCACGGACGAGGCCTCGGCGGAGAACGCCATCCATTGCGCCTGCCTGATGCTCCACCTGGGGATGGAAGGGGAAACCATCCGCCGCAGGATGTCCGGCCTGCAGCCCGTGGCCATGCGCCTGGAGCTGAAGCAAGGCATCCATCACAGCCTGGTGATCAACGACACGTACAACTCCGACCTGGGTTCACTGGACCTGGCGCTGGATTTTCTCAACAGCCAGGCCCAGGGCCGGCAGACCACCCTCATCCTGTCCGACATCCTGCAAACCGGGCTGCCCCCCCAAACCCTTTACGCCCGGGTGGCGGAGCTGCTGCGGGCCAAGTCGGTCGGAAGGTTGATCGGGGTGGGTCCGGGAATCTCCGGATGCGCCGCCTGCTTCGACCTGCCGGCCCGCTATTTCCCTGACACGGAAAGCCTGCTCGGGGAGCAGGATTTTTCGTCCCTGCAGGACCAGGCCATCCTGGTCAAGGGGGCCCGTCCCTTTGGCTTTGAAAGGGTCAGCGACCGCCTGCAGCAGAAGGACCACCAGACCATCCTGGAGATCAACCTGGAGGCGCTGGTGCACAACCTGAATGTCTTCCGCGCCCTGCTCCGGCCGGGGGTGCGTACCATGGGGATGGTCAAGGCCTTCTCCTATGGCAGCGGCAGTGCCGAGATTGCCGGGGTGCTGCAGTACCACCGGGTGGATTGTCTGGCGGTGGCCTATGCCGACGAAGGCAAGGCGCTCCGGCAGGGCGGCATCACCCTGCCCATCGTGGTGATGAACCCGGAGTTGCGCGACCTGGACATCCTGGACCATTACCGCCTCGAACCCGAGGTTTACAGCATGGAGCTGCTGCATCGGCTGGCCCGCAGGAAGGAGCATGGCCGCACCCTGCCCATCCACCTGAAGGTCGATACGGGCATGCACCGCCTGGGATTCCTGCCAGGGCAGCTCCCCGGGCTGCTGGCCTTTCTGGGCAGCGCCCCGGGACTGAAGGTGGCCTCCGTCTTCTCCCATTTCGCGGCCAGCGACGACCCCCGCCACGATGCCTTCACCCGGGAGCAGCTGCAGGCCTTCACCCAGGCCTGCGCCACCCTGGAGGCGGGCCTGGGCCATTCCTTTCTTCGCCACATCAGCAACTCTGCAGCCGTGGCCCGTTTTCCGGAGGCGCAGCTCGATATGGTGCGCCTGGGCATCGGCCTGTACGGGGTCAGCCCCGATGCCGGCATCCAGGAACGCCTGCAGCAGGTCAGCACCTTCCGTTCGGTTGTGTCGCAGGTGAAGCATGTGGGCAAGGGTGGGACCGTCGGATACGACAGGGCCTGGAAGGCCCGGGAGCCCAGGGAGGTGGCCGTGGTGCCGGTCGGTTATGCCGACGGACTCCACCGCAGGCTGGGCAACGGAAGGGGGCACCTGCTGGTGGGCGGCCGTGCCGTACCCCTGGTGGGCAACATCAGCATGGACATGTGCACCGTGGATGTGACCGGCCTGGGGGTCAGCCCCGGGGATGAAGTCATCGTGTTCGGTCCGGAAAGACCGGTGACCGAACTGGCCCGGGAGATGGGAACCATTCCTTACGAGGTGCTCACCTCGGTGTCGCAACGTGTCAAAAGGGTCTACTACCAATAGCAGGCACCCACCCGCGGACCGTGTTCAGCGGACTTTCATATGCACCCAGTTGCGGAGCATTTTTCTGCCCGTGCCTGTCATGATGCTCTCCGGGTGAAACTGCAGCCCCCTCACATCGTACTCCCGGTGTCTCACTGCCATGATCAGGTGGTTGTCGTCCAGGGCAGTGACTTCCAGGCAGTCGGGAAAGCCTTCGGGGTCGATCACCCAGGAGTGGTAGCGCCCGGTGTCGAACGACTCCGGACAGCCAAAGAACAATGGCTCGTCGCGCTGCACCACATGGGTGCGCACGGCCACCCCGTGCAGCACCCTGGGGAGGTTGAGCAGCCTGCCTCCGAACATTTCGCCGATGGCCTGGTGTCCCAGGCAGATGCCCAGGATGCTTTTCTCCGGGGCAAAGCGACGGATCAGCTCGCAGGTGACGCCCGCATCCCGTGGCAGCCCGGGTCCCGGGGAGATCACCAGCTTGTCGAAGGCTGCTGCCTGTTCCGGAACGATCTCGTCGTTGCGCTTCACCACGAGCGAGCAGCCGTCCGGCATCACCGCCTCGATCAGGTGGTACAGGTTGTAGGTGAAAGAATCGTAATTGTCGATGATCAGGATCTTCATGCCGCAGGCCTTGACCGTATTAAAAGTACAAAAAATTCAGGCTGCCGGAAAAGCCTTTCCCATGGGGATAATTCAGATTGCTTTCAGTAAATTTGAACAACCCAAATCCACCATACAATGAAGAAAATCATCAATACCCCCAAAGCCCCCAAGCCCATCGGGCCTTACAACCAGGCCGTATTGTCCGGCGATATGCTTTTCGTATCCGGGCAGATACCGCTCGATCCCGCCAGCGGTGAGCTCGTCAAGGGAGACGTGAAGGAGCAGACGCGCCAGGTCATGGAGAACCTCAAGGCCATCCTGGCCGCCGCCGGCATGGACTTTTCCCATGTGATCAAGTGCAGCATTTTCATCACCGACATGCTCGATTTCCCCAAGATCAACGAGGTGTACGGCAAGTACTTCGGGGAGGATGCCCCCGCCCGTGAGACCGTTCAGGTCGGCGCCCTGCCCATGTTCGTCAACGTGGAGATCAGCTGCATCGCGGCCAGATAAATTTTTTTCGTCGGACGGGAAAGCGGCGTTCTGCCCGGCTTTCCCCTGCATAAGCCATCTTTTTTCTGCCATTCCCCGGGCCGGCCAACAGCCCTGGGGCCGGCAGGCTTTTGCCAGATCCCTCCGGGGCCTATCTTTGGGCTAAAAAGCAGATGCTTGTCAAAACTTTCGGCAGCGCTGTATTCGGCATCGAGGCCCGCACCATCACCGTGGAGGTGGATGTGAGTCCGGGCGTCAACTTTTACATGGTCGGCCTGCCCGACAATGCCGTCCGGGAGAGCCATCACCGCATCGACTCCGCCCTGAAGCAGCATGGCTACCGCATCCCCGGCCGCCGCATCGTGGTCAACCTGGCCCCTGCCAACATCCGCAAGGAGGGCTCGGCCTACGACCTGGCCATCGCCATGGGCATCCTGGCAGCCACCGGGCAGGTGCGTGCAGAGGGGCTCGGCCGCTACCTGCTGCTGGGTGAGCTGTCGCTCGACGGAGGCTTCCGCCCCGTGCGGGGCGTCCTGCCCATCGCCGTGAAGGCCCGCCAGGAGGGCTTCCGGGGCCTCATCCTGCCGCGGGCCAATGCCCGGGAAGCCGCCGTGATGGAAGGACTGCAGGTGCTGGGAGCCGACGGGATCGGGGACGTGACCGCCTTTTTTAACGGGGGAGGGTCCCTGCAGCCGGAGGAGGTGGATGCCGGCACCTTGTTTTGCGGACAAAGCCCTGCCGGTGGACCGGATTTCCGGGACGTGCGGGGGCAGGAAGCCGTCAAGAGGGCCTTTGAGGTGGCCGCCGCCGGGGGCCACAACCTGCTGATGGCCGGTCCGCCCGGAGCCGGCAAAACCATGCTTGCCAAGAGGCTGCCGGGCATTTTGCCGCCCCTGACCCTGGCGGAGGCCATTGAAACGACCAAGATCCACAGCGTGGCCGGGAAGCTCGGCACCGATGCCTCCCTGATACGGGAGAGGCCCTTCCGCGCACCCCACCATACCAGCAGCTCTGTGGCCCTGTCGGGGGGCGGGCAGGTGCCCCTTCCCGGGGAGGTTTCCATGGCCCACAATGGGGTGCTGTTCCTGGATGAGCTGCCTGAGTTCCAGCGCGCCTCCCTGGAGGTGCTCAGGCAGCCGCTGGAGGACCGCGTCGTCTGCCTTAACCGGGCACGCTATGCGGTGAGCTTCCCGGCCTCCTTCATGCTGGTGGCATCCATGAATCCGTGTCCCTGCGGCCATTACAACCATCCTGAAAAGGAATGCTCCTGTGTGCCGGGGCTGGTCAGGCGATACCTCAGCCGCCTTTCGGGTCCGTTGCTCGACCGCATCGACATCCACGTGGAGGTCACTCCGGTTTCCTTCAGCGAACTGAACGGTTCCCGGCCTGCCGAGGACAGCCACCACATAAGGGAGCGGGTGGTGCGTGCCAGGCAGCTGCAGTCGCAGCGCTTTGCCGCCCACCCGGGCGTGCATTGCAATGCCCAGATGGGTCCCGCCCTGATGCGGCGCCTGTGCCGGGCGGACAGGGCGGGGCTGGCCCTGCTCAGGGCCGCCATGGAAAGGCTGGGGCTGTCGGCCAGGGCCTACGACCGCATCATGAAGCTGTCGCGCACGATCGCCGACCTGGATGGCAGCGGAGACATCCGGGCGCAGCACCTGGCTGAAGCCATTCAATACCGCAGCCTCGACCGCCACGGATGGGGCCTGTGAAAGGCCTTTGCAGGATGCCCCGGCCATGGCGGTCCCGCGGCCGGGGCGGAATCAAAATATCCGGCATGGGAGGGGGGTGGCAGGGAGGATTATTATTCGTATATTTGGGTTGAACGAATGCCAACCCCATCCGACTATGGAACAGAAAAAAGACCGTACCTGGTTCTGGATCCTCAACGGGCTGATCGCTTTGTTGCTTCTGGTCTTCATCCTGCAGAACCGTGGTCCCGCGTCAATCAAACTGCTGGGGATAAGCCTGGAAGGCCCCCGTTACCTCTTGTATGTGATCCTGTTCGCCCTGGGCTTTTTTGCCGGTTGGCTGTGGACCTACTTCCGTTGTGTGCGCAGGAATCGCAGCGAGAAGAGGGCGCTCAGGGAAGAGCGGGAGAAGGAAGTCAATCAGGCGGAATGATACAACGTCTGGCATCGTCGTCCGGGCCGGGCCTCCATCAGGGGGCTGGTCACCTGGCGTTTGCCGTGGCCGTTTCCCTCCGCCTCAGGATAGTTTTCCCTTGTAGTCTTCATAGCCGAACTGCCTCAGCAGCTCGAACTCCCCCGTCTCCCTCCAGATGCCGATCGAAGGGTGGGTCACCCCGTTGAAGAACGTGGTTTTCACCATGGTGTAGTGGATCATGTCGTCGAACACGATGCGGTCGCCCACCTGAAGCTCCCTGTCGAAGCTGTAATCGCCCATGCCCATGTAATCGCCTGCCAGGCAGGTGCCCCCGCCCATACGGTATACCGGCCGGTCCTTACGGGCATCTTCCGCCCCGAGTATCCGGGGCTTGTAAGGCATTTCCAGGCAATCGGGCATGTGGGCCGAGAAGCTCACATCCAGCATGGCCACCCGGATGCCCTGGTTCTCGATGATGTCCTGCACGGTGGATACCAGGTAGCCCGTTTGCCAGCCCACGGCCTCGCCCGGCTCCAGGATCACGGTTTCCAGGTTGGGATAGCGGGCCCTGAAATCGCGCAGCAGCCCGACCAGGTGCTTCACGTCGTAGTCCTTCCGTGTGATGTGGTGTCCCCCGCCCATGTTGAACCAGCGTGCCTGTCGGATGAGGTGGCCGAATTTCTGTTCCACCCGCTGCAGGGTGCGTTCCAGCACATGGCTGTCGTTCTCGCAGAGGACGTGGAAGTGGAGGCCCTCCACCCCTTCCGGCAGCTTGTCACCGAAATGGTCGACGGTGATGCCCAGGCGGGATCCCGGCACGGCCGGGTTGTACAGCTTGGTCTCCACTTCCGAGTATTCGGGGTTGATACGCAATCCGACGGAAACCGCTTTGTGAAACCCCCTGACCCGCTCCCGGAACCGCTCCAGCTGGCTCAGGGAGTTGAAGGTGATGTGGCTGCTGTAGTGCAGGAGGGAGTCGAACTCCTGCTCGTTGAACACCGGGCAGTAGGTATGGGCCTCGCAGCCCATCTCCTCGTAAATCAGCCGGGCTTCGTGCAGGGAGCTGGCGGTGGCCCCGCTCAGGTGCTGTCTGATGAGGGGGAAGGTGCTCCACATGGCATACCCCTTCAGCGCACAGATGACCTCCACCCCGGCTTCTTTCTGCACCAGGTCCAGTATCTGCAGGTTGATCTTCAGCAACTCCTCGTCCAGTACAAAGCAGGGAGAGGGCAGCCCGTCAAAGTCAATTTTCATATCCAATAGCCAATGGCCAATATCCAACACCCTACTTCTCCACCGGCAGCGGCTCGTCGATCCGTTCATGCCAGGGCAGGCCATACACGGGCAGTTTTGCCATGAAGGGATCCGGGTCGAACTCTTCCACGTTGAACACACCCTTGCCGGTCCACTTGCCGGTCAGGGCCATCATGGCACCGATCATGGCGGGTACCCCCGTGGTGAAGCTGACGGCCTGGGCCTTGACATCCCGGTAGGCCTCGGCATGGTCGCAGTTGTTCCATACATAATAGGTGCGGTCCCTGCCGTCTTTGATCCCGCGTATCTGGCAGCCGATGGAAGTCTGTCCCTTATAGCCCTCTCCCAGGGAGGACGGTTCGGGCAGCACCGCCTTGAGGAACTCCAGGGGCACGATGTCAACCCCCTTGAAGTTGACCGGCTTGATGCTGGTCATGCCGACCTCCTGCAGTACATTCAGAAAGGTGATGTATTGCTGTCCGAAGGTCATCCAGAACCGGGCCCTTTTCAGGCTGGGAAAGTTCTTCACGAGCGATTCGAGCTCTTCGTGGTACAGCAGGTAGGACTCCCTGGGGCCGATGCCGGGATAGTCGATCGGCTTGTGGATCTCCAGGGGCTTGGTCTCCACCCATTTGCCGTTTTCCCAGTACCGGCCGTTCTGGGTGATCTCCCGGATATTGATCTCGGGATTGAAGTTGGTGGCAAAGGCCTTGCCGTGGTCACCGGCATTGCAGTCGACGATGTCGAGCGTGTGCATCTCGTCGAAATGGTGCTTGGCGGCATGTGCGGTAAACACCCCGGTCACGCCCGGGTCGAAGCCGCATCCTAGGATGGCCAGCAGGCCGGCCTCGCGGAAGCGGTCGTGATAGGCCCACTGCCAGCTGTATTCGAACTTGGCCACGTCGCGGGGCTCGTAGTTGGCCGTATCCAGATAATGGGTGCGGGTTTCCAGGCAGGCGTCCATGATGGTGAGGTCCTGGTAGGGCAGGGCCACGTTGATCACCATGTCGGGCCTGAATTTATTGATCAGGTCCACCAGCTCCGGCACATTGTCTGCATCCACCCGGGCCGTTTTGATCCGGTCGCCCCCCACATCGCTGGCGATCTGGTTGGCTTTCTCGATGGTGCGTGAGGCCAGCATGATGTCGGTGAACACCTCCGGGACTGCCGCACACTTGCGGGCCACCACATTGCCAACGCCTCCTGCGCCGATAATCAGTACTTTGCTCATAGGACGGGGTTTTTGGTTTTTCTCAGAACAAAAATAACAAAAACCCGGTCAACCGGACGGCCATCTGTCCGAAGACTTGCTATAAAAAACGCCCGGATCCGGCTCTTGCCGGATCCGGGCGGATTGGCAGGCCGGAGATGACTTACCAGAGATCAACCTTCAGGACGAATGTGTTGGAAGAGGGCGGGTTGGCCGGGTCCGGGATCTTCTCGAAAAGGATCATGCGGTCGAGGTTGTAATGGCGGTTGCTTTCGGTAATGACCAGGTAGTTGCCGGCAATGGTAAAATCCTTCCGGTACTCCAGCCGCGTGCCTTGCAGGTAGACGCTGGCCTTGCTGATCCAATAGGTATCCACCATCTCGACCAGCTCGCGGGTCTTGAGTTCGATGGGGTCGGGGGTCTCCTCTTTCTGGCAGGAGGAAAACGCCAGGGCCAGTCCCAGGATCACCAGGGCGGGCAGGGTTCTTGTTTTCATGATGCAGTGAAATTTATCCGGCAGGCCGGAGGTATAACATAACAAATAAACACCCGCATCATAGCAATATTTATGCCATTTGACCTGAAGCAGCGTCCTTGCAGGACGTTTTTTTCCGCCCGGGGCCTGGCCGCTTACCGCAGCAGGTAGGCAATGGTGATGCCCAGGTAATTGCCGACGGCGTATCCGACAATGCCCACGGACAGGCCCGATACAATGATCTCCCGGTTCTTCAGGGCCCCGGCCACCACCGGCACGAACGGGGGGGAACAGATGAAGGCGGTGGAGGTGATCATCAGGGTATCCGCATCGATCCGGAAGATGCGCGAGAGGATGACCTGCACCAGCAGGGAGCCGAACACCGCCAGGCTCACATAGAAGAGAATGACGGGGCTGGCCGTGAGGAAGCGGCTGATGTCGGCCATGGAGGCCACCACGATGCTGAACACGAGGATGAAGTACATGCCCAGCTCGAAGGTCTTTTCGATGCGGTTGACGGACGGGATGAGGGAACTCAGGATGCCCAGGGTGGTGATCAGGAGGATGACCACCGCCATCTGGGCGCTGTCCGGCACCAGCAGGCTTAGGCCCCCGGCCAGTCCGAAGATCAGCACCGACAGGCCCAGGGCCTTCAGAAGGGGCAGGTACACCTTCTTGCGGAGGATGCCCCAGTAAGGGTCCATGCCATCGAAGTCGCCCTTCCCGGCTGTTTCGGGGTCGGCGTACCGGAAGGCAGGCAGGAAGCGGAGGAAGAAACGCTGTCCGACGGTCAGCATGAACATGAGGTAGACCACCCCGATGAGCAGGTCGTACGTATGGGTCACCACATAGATGGTCTCGTCCACGTCCAGTGCCAGCTTGATGGACGCCAGGTTGGGGGTGCCTCCGGTGTAGACGCCGATGAGCATGCCTGAGACCTTCCACAGCTCCTCGATGCCGTGTCCGCGGAACAGGAAGTAGCCCAGAACCACCATGGAGATGACCGCGAAGAAGGCGATGAACATGGACACCAGGGTCTTGCCCACGATGCTGAACCATTTGCGGATGTTCATGGAGAACAGCAGCAGGGGCAGGGCCAGGGGGATGGTGAGGGTGGTCAGCAGGTCCTGCACCCGGATGGCCTCCTCAGGCAGCACCCCGATATTGCCCAGAAGGAGTCCCACGGCATAGGCGATCATCACCGCGCCCAGTTTGTTGACGTAGCGGTATTTGTGGCAGAGATGCAGGATCAGGATGGGCATCAGGATGTAGAAGAGTCCGAGCAAGATGAGGTCCATGACGGTGGAATTAAGTTTGACGGCCGGCCCTGCCCGGGCGGGGGCGGCCGTCATGCGGCGTTCCCTTTCCCCCTGCACCGGCCGGCCAGGCCAGGGCAAAGGTACGTCAATTTATGAATTTTTAACAAAAACCCCGCATTTTGACCGGCCCCGTCCGCAGCCCGCGGATGCCGCCGGTGCATTTTTTTGTAAATTTGGCTGACCCAACCTAAAAACCCATGAACAAAACAACGAACCGGATCGCGGTGGCCATCCTGCTGCTGGCCTTCACAGCCTGCGGACCCCGCGTGGACTCCGGATACGACGACATGATGAAAGCCAACACAGAGCAATTCAGGGAGGTAATCCTCAGCGCCGATTTGTCCTGGATGAGCGACAACGAGCGTGAGATCATCCGCATCCTCACGGAAGCCGCCGGCATCATGGACGGCATTTTCTGGATGCAGGCCTATGGCGACAAGGACGCGCTGATGGAATCCATCGACAGCGAGTACGCCCGCAGGTATGCGAAGATACACTACGGACCGTGGGACCGCCTGGCGGGGAATGCCCCGTTTGTGGCGGGCTTTGGCGACAAACCCCTGGGGGCGAATTTCTATCCGGCGGACATGACCCGGGAGGAGTTTGAGGCCTGGGACCATCCGGACAAGGCCAGCCTGTACACCCTGGTGAGGCGGGATGAGGCGGGACAGCTCGTGGCCGTTCCCTACTCCGTGGCCTACCGGGAGCAGCACGAGGAGGCCGCCCGGCTCATGCGGCAGGCTGCGGAGCTGGCCGAAGACCCCGGGCTGAAGAACTACCTGGAGATGCGCGCCACGGCCCTGCTGACCGACGACTACCAGCCGAGCGACTTCGCCTGGATGGAGATGAAGGAGGCCAATATCGACTTTGTCGTCGGACCCATCGAGAATTACGAGGACCGGCTGTTTGGATACAAGGCAGCCCACGAGGCCTTCGTCCTGGTGAAGGACCCCGAATGGAGTGCCCGCCTCGTAAAATTCAACGCCATGCTGCCCGACCTGCAGGCCGGTCTGCCCGTGCCGGCGGCTTACAAGGCGGAGGTACCCGGAACGGATGCCGACATCAATGTCTATGACGCCCTGTATTATGCGGGCGACTGCAATGCGGGCAGCAAGACCATCGCCATCAACCTGCCCAACGACGAGGAGGTGCAGCTCAGGGTGGGCAGCCGCAAGCTGCAGCTGAAGAACTCCATGCGGGCCAAATTCGACCACATCCTGGTGCCGATCGCCGGCATGCTGATCGACCCGGAGCAGCGGGGACATATCACCTTTGATGCCTTCTTCGAGAACACCACCTTCCACGAGGTGGCCCACGGCATGGGGATCAAGAACACGATCAACGGCCGTGGCACGGTGCGGGAGGCCCTCCGCGAATACTACGCGGCCATTGAGGAGGCCAAGGCGGACATCCTGGGCCTTTACCTGGTGGGGGAGCTGTACGACCGGGGTGAGATCACCAGCGGGGAGCTGATGGACAATTACGTCACCTTCATCGCGGGCATCTTCCGCTCCAGCCGGTTCGGGGCCGCCAGCTCCCACGGCATCGCCAACATGATGCGGTTCAACTTTTTTGAGAGGGAAGGGGCCTTTACCCGCCAGCAGGACGGCACCTACCGTGTGCATTTCGAAGCCATGAGGGAGGCGGTGACCGCCTCGGTGCAGGAGGTGCTGACCATCCAGGGCAACGGGGATTACGAAAGGGCCCGCGAGCTGGTGACCGCCGACGGCCGGATGGTGGATCACCTGGCGTCGGACCTGGACCGGGTGAATGCCGCCAGCATCCCCGTCGACATCGTGTTCCGCCAGGGGCTGGACGAGATGGGCCTTTGATATCAATTATCCACTTATTCCTTTGACAACGATGAACAAATTACGCTTATTTCTGGCCGCGGCAATCCTTCTGCCGGCCCTGACAGGCTGGTCCCAGACCGCGTTCGACCTTTCCAGGGAGGCGGTGATCGACCGCCTGAAACAGGACGTATACACCCTGGCGTCCGACGAGATGGAAGGGCGGGAGTCCGGCACCGCCTCGGAGCGGCTGGCCGCAGATTATATCAAAAAAAGGATGCAGGAGATCGGCCTGAAGCCCTTATTCGGTGATTCCTTTCTGCAGGCATTTCCATTCCCCGGTGAGTGGGTGTGGGGCGAAGGCAATACGATGCGGCTGGGTCAGCGCGTGTTTCAGCATGACGAGGACTTCTTCACCCTGCCCGGATCGGCCAATGTGCAGATCCAGGCCGGCTTTGCCGATGTCGGCCTCGGGCTGGAAGGCATCCCGGGCTACGAAGGCTACGACGGCCTGGCGGACCTCGAAGGCAGGTTGTTCATCATGGAATATTTTGTGCCTGAGGAGGTGGAGACCGCCCTGGGGATGAACGCACGCGAGCTGCTGCCCCACCGCTTGGAGCTGGCCGCCGAAAAGGGTGCTGCCGGCATCCTGTTTGTCAACGCGCGCAGCGACCGGGACGATCCGCGCCTGGATCTGAGGCTGGTGCGGGAACCTCTGGACATCCCCCTGGTCTTTTTGAGGGCCGGCACCTACGAGGCCCTTGTGGCCGGGGCCGGACAGCCCCTGGCCTTGTCTACCGACCTGACCCGTGAGGAGCAGACCGGGCTGAACGTGGCCGGCTACCTGGACAACGGCGCGGCCGCCACGGTGGTGATCGGAGGACATTTTGACCATGTGGGTTACGGCAACCGGGGCTCGCGGAGTCCCGGCGAGCGGGCCATCCATTACGGGGCCGACGACAATGCCAGCGGGACGGCCGGGGTGCTGGAGGCGGCACGCTACCTGTCGCAGTCGGATCTGACCGCCCACAACTACATCTTCATCGGCTTCGGGGCCGAGGAGAAGGGGCTGATCGGGAGCCGCTATTTCACCAACAGCGGGGCTTACGACATGGAGAAGATCAACTACATGTTCAACTTCGACATGATCGGTCGGCTGGAGGATTATTCCCTGAGCCTGATCGGAACCGGCACCTCACCGGCCTGGGAACCGCTGATCGACCGGCTGGCCCCGGAGCATTTCAACATCCGCAAGTCGCCCGGGGGCACCGGCGGATCCGACCACACCAACTTCTATCAGAAGGACATCCCGGTCATCTTTTTCTTTACCGGCACCCATGAGGACTACCACCGCCCGGGCGACACCCCCGACAAGGTGAACTACGAAGGGGCCCGGGAGATCCTGGAACTGGCCTATGCCATGATGGCGGAGCTGGACGGGCAGGACCGCCTGGCATTTTCCACCACGCCCGTGGTGGCCCGCGGCCGCAGCCGCACCGACGCACCCACCCTCGGCCTCATGCCGGACCACGGTTATGACGGGGACGGGTTGCGCGTGCAGGCCGTGATCGAGAACCGCCCCGCCCACCAGGCCGGGATGAAGGACGGGGACGTCATCATCCGGATCAACGACACCGAGGTGCTGGAGATCGAAACATACATGGAGGCTTTGGGCAAGCTGCAGCGCGGCGCCGTATCCACCGTGGTGGTTAAAAGGGGAGAGGAAGAGTTGCAGTTCGAAGTGCAGCTCTAGCAGACGTTCCCACCCGCGGTCCATTCAATCGCCCGGCCGGGTCCCGCATGGGGTCCCCGGCCGGGCGACTTCGTCCTGCCGGTTCAGCAGGAGGCTTCCGGCCGGGCGATTCCTTCTTGCCGGCCCGAAAGGCTACCTGAAATCCATGGTCTTGCGGGTGGTGATCTTCTCGCAGTAATGGCATTTAAGCCGGATCTCCTCCTTGTCGACCACCGTGAAGCGGGCGGGCAGCTGCTCGATATTGGTGATGCAGTTGGGGTTGAAGCATTTGACGATGCCGTTGACCTGATCGGGGATGGCCACCACCTTTTTGCTGGTCACCTCAAAGTCGTGGATCTCGATGATGGAGGCCGAGGGGGCCACCAGGCTGATCTTGTTGAGCTCTTCATCTTCGAAGAAGCGACCACTCACCTTGATGATCCCCTTGGTGCCGTATTTCTTGCTTTCCAGGTTGGTGGCAAACAGCACCATGTTCCCGAAAGTCTCCAGCTTGAGCATGCGGATGACCTGAAACACGGCGTTTGAAGGTATGTGGTCGATCACCGTCCCGTTCTCGATGGCGGAGACCTTTAATTCCTTGATGATTTTTCCCATTGGTTCTCTGATTTATCTTGACGCATTGTTTTTTTGTATTTGCATTGCCTGCCACATGGTCCGGCTTCCGGGCCGGTCCGTGGCGGGGATCAGCGGACCCCCCAGGATCAGCGGACCCCCAGGATCAGCGACATCAAAGCCTGCCGGACATACACCCCGTTGAGCGCCTGTTCAAAATAATAGGCTTTGGGGCTGGGGTCCACGTTGATGTGGATCTCGTTGACACGCGGCAGGGGATGCAGCACCCGGAAGTTCTCCCGGGTGTTCAGGATCATGTCGTGGTGCAGGTTGTAGGAGTTTTTGATCCGCTCATATTCCAGGGGGTCGCTGAAACGCTCCCGCTGGATGCGGGTCATGTACAGCACGTCCACATCGGGAATCACCTCTGCCATGTCGGTATACTGGTGGTAGGCCAGCTTGCGCTCCTTGATGTGCATCTTCACCGAGCTGGGCAGCTTCAGCTCCACGGGCGATACCAGGTGGAAGGTGGTGTTGAAGTTGCACAGGGCGATGACCAGGGAGTGGACCGTGCGGCCGTACTTCAGGTCGCCCACCATGGCCACGTGCAGGTTGTCGAGCGTTCCCTGGGTTTTCTGTATGCTGTAAAGGTCCAGCAGCGTCTGGGTCGGATGCTGGTTGGCGCCGTCCCCGGCATTGATCACCGGGACGGGGGAGATTTCCGAGGCGAAGCGGGCGCTTCCCTCCACGGGGTTGCGCATCACGATCAGGTCGGAATAGTTGGCGATGGTCAGGATGGTGTCGCGCAGCGACTCCCCTTTTTTAACGCTGGTGTTGCTGGCTTCGGAAAAGCCAATCACCCGGGCGCCGAGGCGGTTGGCGGCGCTTTCGAAGCTCAGGCGGGTTCGGGTGGACGGTTCGAAGAACAGGGATGCGACCACATGGTCCCTGAGGATCGTCTGCACGGGGTTCTTCTCAAACTCCCGGGCCACCTCCAGGACGCGCAGCTGCTCCTCCCGGGAATAATCGTTGATGGAAACGAGGCTTTTGTTTTTCATGTGAAATGGGTATTGGCTGTTGGCTTTTGGTTATTGGGTTTTGGCTGTTGGTTGTTGGCTATTGGCTATTGGGGATTTTTGGGTTCGTCAGGGTAAAAAAAAGGGGGCCGCGAAGCCCCCTGAATGCTTAATGACAACCACAGTCGCTTTTGGTCAACTTCTTCTTTTTGAGGAAGTCGCAAACCAGTCCGCAGAGGTTTGGTGTGCCGATCTCCTGGAGTTCGTAGCCGACCTTCACGGCGGGCTTGCCGATCTTCACCACCCGCTGCAGGTCGATCGGGGTGGCGATCACCACGGCATCGCAGTCGGCCCGGTTGATGGTGGCTTCCAGGTCGGCGACCTGCTGCGCTCCGTAACCCATGGCCGGCAGCAAGGTGCCGATGCCCGGGTAGATCTCGAACGTCTCGGCCAGGCGGCCCACCACGAAGGGCCTGGGGTCGACCAGCTCAGCGGCCCCGAATTTTCTGGCGGCCACGGTTCCCGCGCCGAGGGTCATGTGCCCGTGGGTGAGGGTCGGTCCGTCTTCCACGACCAGGACCCGCTTGCCTTTGATCAGCTCGGGCTTGTCCACCGTGAGGGGAGAGGCCCCGTCCACCACGACGGCCCCGGGGTTCACTTTGGCGATGCTCTCGCGCACCTGCTGGATGCCTTCGGGTCCGGCGCTGTCCATCTTGTTGATCACCACGATGTCGGCCATGCGGAGGGTCACCTCGCCCGGGTAGTAGTTCAGCTCATGTCCCGGCCGGTGGGGATCCACCACGGTGACCATCAGGTCCGGCTTGTAAAAGGGGAAGTCGTTGTTGCCCCCGTCCCAGAGGATCACGTCGGCTTCCTTCTCGGCCTCGCGCAGGATGGCTTCATAGTCCACCCCGGCATAGATCACGTTGCCGCGCACCACATGGGGTTCGTACTCTTCCATCTCCTCGATCGTGCAATGGTGCTTGTGCAGGTCCTCCACCGTGGCAAAGCGCTGTACTTTCTGCTTGACCAGGTCGCCGTACGGCATGGGATGGCGGATGGCCACCACCTTGAGGCCGTGCTCCATCAGCACCTCGATGATGCGGCGCGAAGTCTGGCTCTTGCCGCAGCCTGTACGGACGGCCCCGACGGCGATCAGCGGCTTGGTGCTTTCGATCATGGTTTCCTTCGGTCCGATCAGCAGGAAGTCGGCCCCGGCGGCGTTGACGATGGCACCCACGGCCATCACCTCCTTGTAAGACACGTCGGAGTAAGAGAAGGCACAGACATCCACCTCCAGTTCGCGGATCAGCCTGGGGAGCTCTTCCTGGGTGTGGATGGGAATACCCTCCGGGTAGAGTTCGCCGGCCAGCTCGGCCGGGTATTTGCGGCCGTCGATATCCGGGATCTGGGCAGCGGTAAAGGCCACCACATGGTAGTTGTCGTTTTGGCGGTAATAGGTGTTGAAATTATGAAAATCGCGTCCGGCGGCGCCGATGATGATCACATTTTTTCTTTTGCTCATGGTGTTGGTTGTTTGGGTGTTGGTCATTCAATGGTACTTTCGGTATATGCTCAGAAACTCCGGGAGCCCTTGGCGGGACCGGAAAGCGGGCGAAAGAAACCTAGGTGAAATTACCAGCACAGCCATAAACCCAAAAGAAAGAGGATGTCATGGTGGCGGTTGGTTGAATCATTGGCTGTTGAAAATGAGGATGCTGCCAAAAAAAACTTCACAAATTTACGGCTTTTGGGTTTCCGGGCAAGCATTTCGCGCCGGATTTTTTTCAGATTTTTTTCGTCGGATGGGTTGGCCGCTCCAGGAAGTTTGTAAGCACGGGTTCCTGTCCGCTCCGGGAAAATGGAACATTTCTTTCTGTTAAAGCACAAAATTTTTTCTATAAATAGTTTGTGAAACACTTTTTTATTTAGATTTACGCCATCATTCCGGAAAATCCTGGAGGGGTTACAATGATCCTGGCGCCAGACTTTTGCTTTAATTAAATCATGTGATATGAAAAAGATTCTGTCAGTATTGGTTATGATTCTGCTGGCCTCGGCCTCCATGGCTCAGGTTTCCTCCGTGCGGTCACCGGAGGAAGGCCCGATCACGCCTGTAATGCTGGACGAAGAATTCGTTTGTCCTTCCGGGGCTGTTTTCAGTCAGGTATTCGGCTCCTATGACAATGGATATTTCTCTCAGGCAGGGGAACCAGGAGACCTCGTTGCTGATGATTACGCTGCCACCGCCCCATTCAACATGATCCGGGTCTGGGGAGGGGATTATTTTGGTTGTTCCATGAATGACACCGAAGCCTTTGATGTATTCATCTGGAACGGAAACCCATCCACCGGCGGCGTCCTGGTATTCTCCGGAAGCCTGACCGGCGCCACCTCCCTCGTGGGGACTACCCCCTGGGGGCCAACAAACCATTATCAGATCGATATCCCCCTGGAAACCACCATTACCCAGTTGAATGGCTGGATCGGGATTACCAGGAAAGGGGCGACTTGCAGTGAGGGTTTTGCCTGGACTGTTTATTCAGGGGGGAATGTACTTCAAAGACTTTCCAACACTTGGGTGGTAACGAGTTCGAATGTCCTTTTATGCCTGGGCAACGTGGAAGGAGAGCCACCCGCATCCGTGCCGCTATCCGACTGGGCGCTTGCTTTAGGCATGATCCTCATGGCCGGTTTCCTGCTGGTGCGGCTGCATAGGGTGGCCTGATGTCCCCTTTCCTGTAGTCCACGCCGAGGACACGGGCAATCCCTCCCATTACCCGCACCAGGAGATCAGGGGGTTTCACGGCGATGATTTCCTTGCGGTAATTGCGCATGAGTACCCCGAACAACAGCATGGACCTCGGGTTTTTCATGCTGACTTTTCTTGTCCGCTTGTTGCTTGCCACATCGATCACCCTGACCACGTCTTCAAAATAATCCTCCATGGCGAGGGCCGGTTCATGCGTGTTAAAGACCCTCACGACGGAGTCTGTCGGGTTCCTGAAGGTGTGCCTGACGCCTTTCTCCACGACCAGGCGATCCCCTTTTTTTGCACGGACCCATTTGTCCCTGATAAAAAACTCCATTTCTCCTTCAAGGATATGGTAGGTTTCCATGGCATGCGGATGAATGTGGTGGAGTGGATCCACCATATTGCATCCGGGCAGCAATTCCCATTCCAGTTCAAGGGCTTTCCCGTCCGTGTCGGCTTTGCTTTTTATTACGGTGAATACCATGCCCAGGGGGGACATGTCCAGCACCTGTCCTTGAGTAGCCACAATTGTCTGTTTTGTCGATTTTAAATAATTATATCAATATGCGTATACATAAAGGTATGATATTTATGGCAAAAATCAAATCCACGCATCCAGGCATAAAAAAAAGCCGCCGGGAGTTGTCCCGGCGGCCTTCAATTCTGGTGGAGCTGGAGGGATTTGAACCCTCGTCCAAACAAGCGACAGAAATGCTTTCTACATGCTTATCCTGTAGTTTTGGATTCGGCTTGCGGCTGGGAACAGGCGGCCCCACCGCTTGCCTGAGCCCTTTTGATTGTCGGCCATGCACCAGGGCCTTGCATGACGTATCCCGGCTTTTGATGATGTTTCCTTGGGGACGCGGCCAGGCGTGGCTTCCCGGGAAACAAACGGCGCTTAATAACTGTTATTAAGCGGCCATTGCGTAGTTAGAGTTGCCGTTTATAGGCGATGCGCCTGGGATTTACGAGCCAGAATCACGACGCTCGGCATGCTTACACTCCCACCAGACCTGCTGTCTAATCCATATCAGCCCCATGGGTTTGCAGGGACAAAGGTACAAAAAATATACCACAATCCGGCAGCCCTGCCCTCAGAAGATGAGCTGCAGGAGATAGCCCAGGGCGGCCCCGCCCAGTATGATCCAGACGGAACCGATCTTTTTCAGTCCGAATACCACCCCGAGGGCCAGCCCAAGGATGAGGGCAGTCCGCCAGTCGGTGGCGGTGTCGATGGTCATCAGGATGGTGACGCTGAGCATGACAGCCACGGCCGCCATATTGACCGAGTCCAGGAATGCGGAGGTGTAAGGGGAGCGCCTCAGGCGGGGGATGACCGGGTAGAGCAGCAGGATGAAAACAAAGGAAGGCAGGAAGATGCCTGCCGTGGCCGCCAGGGCGCCCGGGACGCCGTCGAGAAGGTATCCGATGAAAGTGGCGGCCGTCAGGATGGGTCCCGGTGTGAACTGCCCGATGGCGATGGCATCGAGCAGCTGCTCACGGGTGATCCAGCCCAGCTTTTCGACCAGTTCCCCGTCCAGGTAAGCCACCAGGACATAGCCGGTGCCAAACAGCACCGCCCCGATCCTGGCGAAGACCCAGAAGAGTTTCAGGAGGGAGTAGGATGCCAGGGCTGCAGAAGCAGTGGCCAGCAGGGGGAGGGGCATCAGCCCTTTCAGTCCGCCGCCGCCGGGCTTGCCCGGGCCATTGCCTTTTCGGTCGTTTGGCGTCCCGCTGTCCGGGGGCTTGTCCTTCGGTTTGTTTTTTCCGCGCACCAGGGTGTGCATTCCGAAGGCCAGCATGCCCAGTGCGCCGGCGCCCAGGATGGCCACAATCTCTCCGAGACCGGCCAGGGTGGCTCCCAGGGTGAGCACCCCCAGCACCCCCAGCCAGAACCCCTTAAGAGCCTTTTGGCCCAGATTCAGGATGGCCCCGGCGATCACTGCGATCACGGCCGGCTTCAGTCCGAAGAACAAACCCTCCACCGCCGGGACCTGGCCGTAGGTAACATACAGCCAGGCCAGCAGGCCGGTGATCAGGGCCGCAGGGATAATGAACCCGAAGCCTGTGGCCAGCATGCCGGGCAGTCCGCGCAGCTTGTATCCGACCAGCATCGTCATCTGGGTGGAGTTGGGTCCGGGGATGAGGTTCACCGCCCCCAGGAAATCGAGAAACTGCTGGTGAGACAACCATTTGCGGCGGCTGACCAGCTCCTGCTCCATCAGTGCGGCATGCGCTGCGGGACCGCCGAAGGCCACCGAACCGAGCTTCAAAAACTCCAGGAACAGCCGCCATGCGCCGGGATGGCTTCCGGCGGCCCTGGGTTCGTTCAGCTGGTTTTGTCCGGTCATCGGGTCGGTTTTGCAGCGCATTAAAAATAGCATTTTTTTGGTAAGCGGCCCATCCGGCCGTTGGGAGGATTCTTTGCCGCGGGCTGTTTCCGCTCGGCGGAAAACCGTATTTTTGAAGGGCAGAGTCACGCAGCCTGTAAGGCCTCCAAGAACCGGAAAAACCCGCCGCCCCCATGTCCGAATCCCCTGCCCGACTGGCCTCCCTCTTCATCAACAGCACGGACTGTCCCCTGTTCCTCACGGGGCGGGCCGGCACGGGCAAGACCACCTTCCTGAAAGAGGTGGTGTCCCGGACCCACAAGAAGACCGTGGTGGCCGCCCCCACCGGCATCGCGGCCATCCATGCAGGGGGGGTGACCCTGCATTCCCTGTTTCAGTTGCCTTTCGGCGCTTTCATTCCGTCGGATGCCCTTCCCGGGGATGTGCCCATGTCCTTTCCCCTGAACACCCCCCGCTCACTGATGCGCCAGCTTCGCCTGCACAGCCACAAGCGGCGGCTGCTCAGCGAGATGGAGCTGCTGATCATCGACGAGGTGAGCATGCTGCGGGCCGACCTGCTGGACGCCATCGACACGGTGCTGCGGGCGGTCAGGCGGCAGCGCCACCGTCCCTTCGGCGGGGTGCAGCTCCTTTTTATCGGCGACCTGTTCCAGCTGCCTCCGGTGGTGAAGCAGGAGGAATGGGGGCTGTTGCGGCAACACTATCCGACGATGCACTTCTTCCAGGCCCGTGCCCTGGCGCACCAGCCTCCCCTTTACCTGGAGCTGGAGACGGTGTACCGGCAGCGCGACCCCCGCTTTATTTCCCTCTTGAACAAGGTGCGGGAAAACCGTGTGGGCCATGAGGAGGCCGCGATGCTCAACGAGCTGGTGGACCCGTCCTTCGACCCGACGGCCGGGGAGGGGCATGTGTTTCTGACCACCCACAATGTCCGTGCAGAGGCCATCAACCGCAAGGCCCTGGAACGGCTTGAGGGGCGGTCCTGGTTTTTCGATGCGGTGGTGGACGGGGATTTCGGGGAGCACCAGTATCCCATGGAGGCCCGGCTGGAGTTGAAAGAGGGCGCCCAGGTGATGTTCATCAAGAACGACTATTCGGGGGAGGGACGCTACTTCAACGGCAAGGTGGGCACCATCGACCACATCGACGGGGAGGACATCGAAGTGGTCTTTGCCGACGGCTCCCCTCCGGCCGGGGTGAACCGGTACACATGGGAGAACAAGAGCTACAGCCTGAACCGGGAGAGCGGGGACATCGAGGAAAAAGTCAAGGGAACCTTCACCCAGCTTCCGGTCCGGCTGGCCTGGGCGATCACGGTGCACAAGAGCCAGGGGCTGACCTTCGACAAGGCGGCCATCGACGTATCGGCGGCCTTCGCACCCGGACAGGTGTACGTGGCCCTGTCGCGCCTGAGGGGACTGGACGGGCTGGTGCTGACAGCCCCCCTGCCGGAGCGCAGCCTGGCCCCCGATGCGGTGCTGGCCGGCCTGCCGGTGAGGCGTGAGGCACCGGAGGCCCTGCAGCGGCTGCTGCGGGAAGAGTCCCGGCGCTACCTGCGGGAGGAGATGGCGCGGGCCTTCGATTTCGGCGGCCTGCAGGCGGCCTGTAAGGCCCATGTGGACACCTACGACAAGGAGGAGGGGCGGTCGGCCAAGCAGCGGTTCCGTCCCTGGGCGGAGGGGCTGCTGGGCGAGGTGGGATTACTCCCCGTGGTGGGCGAACGCTTTCTGAGCCAGCTCAGACGCCGGCGGCCGGATGCGGAAGGAGACGAGCTCGCCTTCCTGAAAGAGCGGGTGGAGGCGGCCACCGGCTACTTCTCGCCCCGCCTGAATGCCTTCTCGACCCGGGTCTTTGCACACATCGGCGAGCTGGAGGGGCTGTCCGGGGTAAAAAAGTATGTGCGGGAGCTGCGGGAGCTGGAGGGTGTGTTTTTTGAAAAGCTTCGTCGGATAAATAAGGCCGGGGCGCTGGTGCGCTCGGTGATGGAAGGGCGGGAGGTGGACCGGACGGTGCTGGAGGAGGCCCGGCTGGCCCCGGAGCGGCGGCGTCAGTCGGAAGGGGCGGGCCGCTCCGGCCCGGGAGACCGGATGGGCAAAGGAAAGGCCGGCCGCCAGAAAATGGGGGGGCGCCGCCGGACGGGCCAGGCCCCGAAGCAAGAAGGCCGCCCCGGCGGGCGTACCGGGGAACGTGCCCGGTGGGATGAGGAGAAGCCGCTGCCGGGACCCTCGGCCGAAACCACCCTGGAGCTGTTCGGGCAAGGCTGTTCGGTCGAAGAGATCGCCGGGCTGCGGTCGCTGGCCTATACGACCATCGAAACCCACCTGGCGGCCTGCGTGGCCGCAGGCCGCCTGAACGTGGAACGGCTGCTGGACCGGGACAAGCTGGGCAAGATCATGGCCGCCTCCGCGGCCGTGGGCTCCACGCGGCTGAAAGACATCATGGCCGTGCTGGGCGATGAGTTCTCCTACGGAGATGTGCGGTATGCCCTGGCGGCGATGGGCAGGGACGGGGAGGAAGATTCCACTGGGAGCCTGGTTCCAGAGGAATGAATAATTTATTTACCGGGCTGCATAAGGGGATCGTTGAACGGACACGAAATTATGCATTCAGTATGGACATTGAATCATTTCGCGAATTCTGTCTGTCATTCAAAGGGGCCACTGAGAAATTCCCCTTCGACGAAAGCACCCTGGTGTTTTACGTCCAGGGCAAAATGTTCTGCCTCACCGACGTGGATGCCTTCGACTCGGTCAATGTGAAATGCGACCCGGAGCAGGCCATGGCGCTGCGGGAGCGCTATCCGGCGGTGCTGCCCGGTTACCACATGAATAAAAAACACTGGAACACCCTGCTGATGGACGGTTCCCTGCCCGTGCCGCTGGTGAAGCAGTGGATCCGGGACTCTTACGATCTGGTGGTGGCGTCGCTGCCCAGGAAGTTGCGGGAGGAACTGGATAAGTGAAAATGTCAAAATGGTTTGCGACAAAAGAATTTATCCTTAACTTTGCCCCCTGAATTTCGGGGTGTAGCGCAGCCCGGTTAGCGCGCGTCGTTCGGGACGACGAGGTCGGAGGTTCGAATCCTCTCACCCCGACCAAAACAAAGGAAAGCCTGTCAGCAATTTGCTGACAGGCTTTTTTTTCCAGGACCCTGGGAAGCTTGCTTCCTGAGGGGCCTGTGAAAAAATGCCTTGATTTCGTGAAACGAAATCAGGCTTTCCTTTGTTTTGAGACCTGCCTCCCTGGAGGATGGCCGCCAGGCAATCCTCCAGGGGACACCCGGAGGGGGTTATTGGGATGGCCGCCAGGCAATCCTCCAGGGGACACCCGCTAGCCCATTACCCCCGGATGTCTGTCGCCCCGGTACCGGAAATGGCAGATGCCGCTGTCGCAGTCGTGCCCGGGCGGGGCGTGGATCACCACCTCGGTTTCCTGTCCGCCGGGCCCCTTCACCGCACAAACCACTTCCAGGTATTCGCCCAGGAAGCTTCGGCGTTTGATCCTGCCGCAGAAACAGCCCTCTTCTTCTCCGGCGGGTTCAAAATGCCCCGGCCGGATGGACAGCATCACCTCTTTCATGGACGCCGGCAGCGGCAGGTCGGCCGGGATGAAACCGATGGGGGTCTGGTAGCCCCCTTCGGCAATGACGCCCCGCATCAGGTTGGTCTTGCCGAAGAAGCGGGCCACATAGGGGTTCGTCGGATGGGCATAGACCTCCCCGGGCGGGCCGGTCTGCAGGTTGACCCCATCGCGGATCACGGCGACCCGGTCGGCGATGGCCAGCACATCCCGGGTGTCGTGGGTGACGAAAACGGCCGTGGCGCCGGACTTCCGGATGATGTCGCGGATGTCCTCGCGCATCTGGGTCTTGCGCATGGAGTCCAGGTTGCTGAACGGCTCGTCGAACAGGATGATGCCCGGCTCGGGGGCCAGCGCACGCGCCAGGGCCACCCGTTGTTTTTGTCCGCCGCTCAGCTGGTGCGGATACCGCTGTTCCAGTCCTTGCAGTCCCGCCAGCTGGATGATCGCCACGGCCTTTTCGCTCCTTTCCTCCCGTCCATGCCGGAACAGTCCGAAGCAGATGTTCTCCCACACGGTCTTATGCGGAAAGAGGGCATAGTCCTGAAACACGATGCCGACCCCTCTTTTCCCGGGCTCCACAAACAACCGGTCGCTGCTGACCACCTCGCCGTTGAGCAGGATCTCCCCCCGGGTCGGGGTTTCAAACCCGGCGATCATCCGAAGGATCGTGGTTTTGCCGCATCCGCTCTCTCCCAACAGGGCCATGATCTCTCCCCGGGCGACCTCCAGGGAGAAATCCCTCACGGCATAGGCCTGGGTTCCGGGGAACTTCTTGTGCAGGTTTTTTATTTCAAGGGTGTTCATGGTTGTTCCTTTCTTTTGTGTTGCCCCCACAGGGGCGCGCCCCCATCAGCTATGCAGCACGGTCTTGCCCCCCATCATCCGGTTAAGCAGGAAGGCCGGCACGATCCCCACCAGCACGATGATCAGCGCGGCCGGCGCCGCCTCGGCCACCCGCTCATCCGACGCATATTCAAAGGCCCTGATGGCCAGGGTGTCGAAGTTGAACGGACGGAGGATCAGCGTCAGCGGCAATTCCTTGAGCACGTCGATGAACACCAGCAGGGTGGCGCTGAGCACCGGCGCCTTCATCAACGGCAGGATCACTTTGCGCAAGGTGTTCAGGTTTGTATGTCCCAGCGAGCGGGAGGCCTCGTCCATCGAATGGGAAAGCCCGGCCATGCCGCTTTCCATGCTGTGGTAGCCCACGGCCAGGAACCGCACCATATAGGCGTAAACCAGGGCAAACCAGGTGCCGCTGAGCGCGACCCCCAGCCCGGGCATGGCTGCGGCCAGCCGGCCGTCCAGCCAGAGGAACGGCACCATGATGCCGATGGCCACCACCGCGCCCGGCAGGGCATAGCCCAGGGTGGCGATCCGCGCCAGTGCCCGCACCAGGCGGCCCGGGAAGCTGCGCACCGTAAAGGCGATGAACAGGCTGACGATCACCACCACGGCCGAGGCCGCCAGGGCCAGCAGAAAACTGTTGCGGATGAGTTCCCAGAACCGGATGTCCAGCACCTGGGCCGCGGTCTGCAGGCTCCAGTGGAACAGCATGGAGAGGGGGAAGATGAAGCCCGGCAGCAGGGGCAGCAGGCAGAGCCCCAGGGCGGCTGCCTGGCGCAGGCCGCGGAGGCGGCGGATCCCCGGCGGGCGGTAATGGCTGCCCACCACTTCGTACCGCATCTGTCCGCGCTGGTAACGTTCCAGCAGGATCAGCGCCAGCACAAGCACCATCAGGTAGGCCGACAGCTTCATGGCCGCGGAGGCGTTCCCGAAGGCGAACCAGGCGGTGAAGATGCCCGTCGTGAATGTATCCACGCCATAGTAGCGTGCCAGTCCGTAGTCGTTCAATACCTCCATCAGCGCCAGAGAAATGCCTGCCACGATGGCCGGCCTGGCCAGCGGGAGGGCGGCGGAGAAGAAAGCCTGCATGGGTTTGCGCCCCAGCGAGGCAGCCACTTCCAGCAGGGAGGCCGACTGTTTCATGAAATAGGCCCGGGTGATCAGGTAAACATAGGGGTAGAGGGAAAGCGACAGCACCAGGATGGCCCCGGGCAGCGACAGGATGTTGAACAGCAGGTAGGGCCCGGTGTCCACCCCGAAGTGGTTCCTCAGGAACACGTAAACCGGTGAGGTATAGTCCAGGATCCCCGCCCAGGTGAAGCCCAGGATGTAGGCCGGGATGGAGATGGGCAGGATCAGCGCCCACTGAAAAAAGCGCCTGCCCGGGAAGTCGTACAGGGTGACCAGCCAGGCCGTGCTGACCCCCATCAGGAACGTCAGGGCGGCGACTCCGGCCATCAGCAACAAGGTGTTCAGGGCATAGGACGGAATGAGCCGGTGCAGGATGTGCCGCCAGGTCTCATCCCCCGACACGAATACCTCCGGGAATATGACCAGCAGGGGCAGGGCCACCAGCAGGGAGGTGATGAGTGCGATGAGCACCCAGCCGTTGCTGAGGAAGCGTGCTTTTTTTGGATATCGTCGGATGGGCAGGGGCATGCTTGGCGGACTTACTCCCAGCCGGCCCGGTGGAAGACGAACATGGCTTCCTGCAGCCAGGGCGCCAGCCTGCTCAGCGGGAGGGTGTCCTCGCGGAAGCTGCCCCAGGACTGCAACAGTTCGGGCCATTCCACCCGGTGCGATACGGGATATTCAAAATTGTCCGACGACAGGACCCTTTGGGCTTCGTCGCCAAGCAAAAACTCGATGAGCCGGCGGGCATGGTCCCTGTTGGGCGCATGGGCCGCGATGCCGGCCCCGCTGATGTTCACGTGGGTGCCGCGTCCCTGCTGGTTCGGGAAAAAAATGCCGGCCTGTGCGGCCACCTGCCGTTCTTCCGCATTGGCCGAGTGAAGCAACAATCCCATGTAATAGGTGTTGACAATCGCCACGTCTCCCGCCCCGGCCGCCATCGCCTTGACCTGGTCGCGGTCGTTGCCCTGCGGGCTGCGCGCCATGTTCGTCACGAGGCCATGCGCCCATTCTTCGGCCGCCTGGGGGCCGAGGGCGGCGATCACGGAGGCCATCAGCGTCTGGTTGTAATGGTTCTGGGAGGACCGCACCAGGACGCGTCCCTGCCATTGCGGACCGGCCAGGTCTTCATAGGTGGACAGTTCGGAGGGGTCGACCCGGTCCTTGTGGTACACGATCACCCGGGCCCTTTTGGTCAGGCCGGTCCAGTGTCCGTCCGGGTCACGGAAGGCGGACGGTACGACCTCCTGCATCAGTTTCGAGCCGATCGGCTGCAGCAGTCCGCTGGCGGCAGCGCCTACCAGCCGTCCGGCATCGGCGGTGATCAGCAAATCGGCCGGGGAGGAGGCCCCTTCCAGGCGCATACGGTGGATCAGCTGGTCGGTATCGGCCTTGATCAGGTTCACCCGGATGCCGGTCTGCTCCGTGAACTGGCTGAAAAGTTGTTCGTCCGACAGATAGTGGCGGCCGGAGTACACATTGACTTCTTCGGTGGGTGCTGAACACGAGGTGCCCCACAGCAAAGCAAGGGGAATGAGGACGGCGGCTCCGGCGGACAGCAGCAGGGTCAGGAAAGGCCGGCGACTTGGTGGGCGCCCCGACGGGAGTGGCTCCGGGGTGTTGCGGGAACCGGTTGTTGTTCTATAAATGCGGTCAATGAACTTCATGGGCATCCGACGATAAGAATGGATGCCAAAATTATTAATAATGAGTCTAAATTAAAACAACAAGGTGCAAAATCCCCAGTTTTAGGGATGCGCGGTGTCTGTCCCGGGCTGCTCCGTTGAAACGGGGATCTTGATCTCATAGTGCTTGCGCGAGCGGTTCGGCAGTTCATAATCGCGCAGCCAGGGGTTCAGCACCCTCAGGTCCTTATAGGTAATGCCGTGCTGTCGGGCAAAGGCCACCAGGTCGCGCACGGTGGTGTCCACTTGCACGTGGTAGTAATCATACGGGGGATAAAGGTCTTTTTCCCGGAAATGGAAGCCCGAAGCGGCCGGGTCTGACAGGATGGTTTTCACGGCCAGGATGCGAAACATGTAACGGGCGGTTTCCTCGTTCAGGTGCAGGTCGTAATAATCAAAGACGCGCTGATTTTCCAGAACCCTCGTCAGGCGGGCATTGCCGATGTTGTAGGCGGCGGCTGCCAGGGTCCACGACCCGAACCGCTCCCGGGAATCCAGCAGGTAGCGGCAGGCGGCTTCGGTGGCTTTTTCCACGTGGTAGCGCTCGTCGATCTGGGTGTTCACCTCCAGGCCGAGCTCCCGTCCCGTGCCCGCAAGGATCTGCCAGAAGCCGGTAGCGCCCGCCGGGGAGACCACGTTCATCAGCCCGCTTTCGATCAGCGCCAGGTATTTGAAGTCGTCGGGGACCCCATTTGCTTTAAGGATGGGTTCGATCACGGGGAACCACCGGTGGGCCCGCTTGAAGAACAGCATGGTCTGGCTCTGCCAGTAGGTGTTCACCAGCAACTCCCGGTCGTAGCGCTCCCGGATGTCCGTCAGGTGTATGGGTACCGGCTCTCCGGCAAAAGACAGGCTGTCGTGAATGGACAGGGCGTAGATCCCGTAATGGTCGGTGAAGGAGCCGGAGAAGACCTGGTCGGGCTCATCGGCCATCCGCCAGTAGATAAACAAATGCAGGAAAAGGGCTCCGGACAACAGGAGGACCAGAACGGTCCAGGATCGCTTCAACATGGGGGGCGAGTTACAAATTATAACCTTTATAAATTATGCCTGCGGGCTCCCATGAAAACCCATCCGACGGGAGCCTCAATCACTTGATTGTTTTGGTGTTCACAAAAATAATCATTTCGGGCGACAAGCTGTGAAGAAAAGAACAGATCATAAAAATTTAGTAGCTTTGTAAGCGGTTAAAAATTAAACACTTTTTAAGGAGATTCAGTCTATGAACATTGCGGAAATCAGAGAACAGCGGAAGCGTCTGAAGGAGGTCAGCTACCAGAAGAAGGACCTCTACAGGGGCTATACCGACAGGGTGTTGTACATCAACGTCGGATCGAATGAAATCAAGGAAAAGGATGTCCCTCCCGTAATGAAGGAGAAGTTCATCGGGGGCAAGGGCTATGGCCTGCGTCTGCTCTGGGATGCCACCAAACCCGACACCAAATGGAACGATCCCGAGAATGAGATCATCATCTCCTCCGGACCCGTGGGTGGCATCACCCAGTACTCAGGGGCGGGCAAGTCCCTGCTGGTGACCATCTCTCCCCAGACCGATTCGGTGATGGACTCCAACGTGGGGGGCTTTTTCGGACCCTTCCTGAAGTTTTCGGGCTTCGACGCCCTCGAACTGCAGGGCAAGGCAGAGAAAGATGTCGTCATTTTCATCGACGGCAAAAACAATAAGATCGAGATCTTCGAAGACCCGGGGCTCAGTGTGGATACCCACCTGATGGCCGAGGAGCTGACCGAGATGTTCGCAGAGAATGAAAAGGATGCCCGCAATATCGGCATCGTTTCCACCGGGGCCGCGGCAGACCATTCCCTGATCGGCATGGTCAACTTCACCTTCTATGACATGAAGCGCAAGAAAATCCGCCTCAAGCAGGCCGGACGCGGCGGCATCGGCACCGTGATGCGCGACAAGAAGATCCGCGCCATCGTGGCCAAGGTCGAAGGGGTGAGTGGCAACCTGAACAATGTGGCCGACCTGGAGACCATCAAGGACCGCGGCCGGGATTTCCAGAAGGAGATGCGCGAGCTGGATGACGACCAGTGCCAGATGCGCCGCAAGGGCACGGCCAACATCCTCAACGTGATGAACGACTACGACCTCCTGCCCACCCATAACTTCAAGTACGGCAGCCATGACGACGGCCTGAAGATTCACAGCAATGTGTTCCGCGACAAGTACTTCACCCAGAATGTGCCCGATGGCTGCTGGATCGGCTGTGCCATGTCCTGCGCCAAAGGGGTGGACGATTTTGAGCTGAAGACCGGTCCCTATAAGGGGCAGAAGGTGATTGTCGACGGACCCGAATACGAGACCGGCGCGGGGCTGGGCTCCAACCTCGGCATCTTCGATCCGGAAGCCATCATCGAACAGAATTTTTATTGCGACACCTACGGCATCTGCACGATCACCTGGGGCACCGTGGTGGCCTTCATTATGGAGTGCTACGAGAACGGCATCCTCAACAAGGAGCGGACCGGTGGACTGGAGCTGACCTTCGGGAACAAGGAGGCGGCCCTGGAACTGATGCACCAGCTGGCGCGCGGCGAGGGCTTCGGCCTGGTTGCCGGACTGGGCGTGCAGAAGATGAAGGAGATGTTCACCGAGAAAGGTTGGGGGGACGAAAAGTTCCTGAACGACATCGGCATGGTGAACAAGGGACTGGAGTATTCCCAGTACGTGTCCAAGGAAAGCCTTGCCCAGCAGGGCGGGTACGCCATGACCAACAAGGGGCCCCAGCATGACGAGGCCTGGCTGATCTTTATGGACATGGTCAACAACCAGATCCCGACCTTCGAAGACAAGGCCGAGGCATTGCATTACTTCCCCATGTTCCGCACCTGGTTCGGGCTCGTGGGATTGTGCAAGCTTTGCTGGAACGATGTGGTGCCCCCGGAGAATGCCCAGGAGGAGGAACCCCACAAGATCCCCAAGCATGTGGCCAATTACGTGGCCATCTATGAAGCGGTGACCGGCAGGCCCTTCAGCAAGGAGGAGATGATCCGCCAGAGTGAGCGGGTGTACAACTTCCAGCGGGTGTTCAACCTGCGCCGCGGCTTTGGCAAGCGCATCCACGATGCACAGCCCTATCGTGCCGCCGGCCCCGTGACCGCTGAGGAATACGAATCGCGCGCCGAGCGCTACGACAAGCAACTGAAGGAGGAGGTTGGCTTTGATCCCTCAGGCAAGACGACCGGGGAGAAAATGGCCGCCCTGCGCAAGTACCGCGAGGGCCGTTACGAACAGCTGCTCGACGCCGTGTACCAGCGCCGCGGGTGGACCAAAAACGGCATCCCGACCCTGGAGCATCTGAAGGACCTGGGCATGGACCTGCCCGAGGTGCTGGAGGTGGTCAAGCCCCACCTGCAGGAAGCCTGATCGCTGCATGGCTCCTAAAACAGCATCCGGCCGGTGTTCGCATGGAACACCGGCCGGATTTTTTTAAGGGGGGAGGCGCCTCTGCTCGCGGACCCGGCCGCCGGGCCACCCAGCCACTGCCCGGGCGGTGGGTTGCGGGGATCAATGTGTCCGGCGGCCCGGATGAGGGCATCAATGCGCCCGATCGAACAGGCTTTGGGCAAGCATCCGCAGGTTTTCCTTTGGCCCTGCCGGCGCCTCTATGGCATCCAGGGCTTCAAAGGCCCTTTGGTAATGGGTCTCCATGGCCTGTATGGCCAGTTCGCGGATCCCCAGGCTGTTGAAAATGCCCATGACCCGGCCGATTTTGGTGTCGGGATCGGAAATGGCGCCGGAGTAAGCCCGGTCCAGTTCCTGCCGCTGCGCCGGGGCGGAGAGCTCCCAGGCCTTGATGTACAGCCAGGTCTTTTTATTGGCCACGATGTCGCCCCCGCTCTTCTTGCCGAACAGGGCCTCGTCCCCGAAAGCGTCCAGCCAGTCGTCGCGCAGCTGGAAGGCCAGTCCGACGCTTTCCCCGAACCGGTAAATCTTTTCAGCATCCACGGCAGGCGCCCCCGCCACGATCGCTCCTGCCTTAAGGCAGGCCGCCGGAAGCACGGCCGTTTTCAAACGGATCATCTCCAGGTACTCGGCTTCGGTGACGCGTCCGGTCTTTTCGAAGTCCATGTCGTACTGCTGTCCTTCGCACACCTCGATCACCGTCCGGCTGAACAGTTCCATCACCTGCCTCAGGCAATGGTCGGGAACATCCAGCATGTATTCGTATGCCCTGGCAAACAACACGTCGCCCGAAAGGATCGCGGTGTTGGTGTCCCATTTAACATGCACGGCGGGCTGTCCGCGCCGGATGGGGGCCTGGTCCATGATGTCGTCGTGCATCAGGGTGAAATTGTGAAACAACTCCAGTCCGATGGCCGGGGAAAGGGCCTCTTCCGCACGGCCGCCGAACATCTCGCAGCCCAGCAGGGTCATCAGCGGCCGGATGCGCTTTCCCCCGTTCTTCAGGCAATACTCAATGGGTTCGTACAATCCCCTTGGCTCCTTATCGAGCCGGGTCTCCGCCATACGGGCGGCGACCATTTCATTCAGACGGGCTAGGTGTTGACTCATGGATGACAGGCTTTGGTGGTGATGTATCTGCCGGTCTTTCGCCCGGCCGGCAGGGTCAGATGGTATGCAGGCCGGCTTACCGCCGGGATTCTGCCAGCAGCCCCAGCAGGTAGCCCCCGTAGCCGCTCTTCAGCAGCGGCTGGGCCACCTTTTCAAGCTGGGCTCCGTCGATATAGCCCATGCGGAAGGCGACCTCCTCGATGCATCCGATCTTCAGGCCCTGCCGTTGCTCGATTACCTGGACAAACTGGGCCGCCTGGATCAGGCTTTCGAAGGTGCCGGTATCCAGCCAGGCGGTACCCCGGCTCATCAGGCCCACCTTCAGCAGACCCCGCTCCAGGTACCAGCGGTTCACGTCGGTGATCTCGTATTCCCCCCGGTCGCTCGGTCGGATGCTTTTGGCCACCTCCACCACACTGTTGTCATAGAAATACAGGCCCGGCACCGCATAATTCGACTGGGGCCTGTCCGGTTTTTCCTCGATGCTGATGGCCCGGTGGTCCCTGTCAAAGGACACCACCCCGTAACGGCTGGGGTTGGATACATGGTAGGCGAACACCACCCCGCCTTCCGGGTCGTTGTGCGATTGCAGGCTGTTGATGAAACCGCTCCCATAAAAGATGTTGTCGCCCAGGATGAGCGACACTTTCTCCCTGCCAATGAACTCCTCCCCGATGACAAAGGACTGGGCCAGTCCGTTGGGCTCCTTCTGGACGGCATAGCTGAAATTGCATCCCAGGGGGGACCCATCGCCCAGCAGGCGGACAAAATGCGGAAGGTCCTGGGGGGTGGAAATGACAAGCACATCGCGGATGCCGGCCATCATCAGGACCGACAGGGGATAGTAGATCATGGGCTTGTCATACACGGGCATGAGCTGTTTGCTCATGGCCAGGGTGATGGGGTAGAGCCGGGTGCCGGATCCCCCGGCGAGAATGATGCCTTTCATGTCAGCCTCCTTGAATGATCCCGCCGGCGCTCCGGAAGGGACGTTCATGTTTGTCAATCGGATGGTTATCGCAAAACTACGTCTTTAAAAACCAATTCCCAAAGGAATTCTTAAAGCAAGCCGTCGGATGGGTCAGCCTTGCCCAGCAGGGAACGCTCCAGGCGGGTTCCTTCCACCCGCTTGTGCAGGGAGAGGAGGATGGATGGCATCAGAAATAGGTTGGATAGCAGGGCCACGCTCAGGGTGAAGGCGATCAGGTAGCCGAGGGCCTGGGTGCCGCCGAAGGTCGAAAAGGTGAAGATGATGAAACCGAAGAACAGCACCCCATAGGTATAGATCATGCTCACCCCGCTCTCATTCAGGGCCGAGATCACGGCATGCTTGATGTGGTAGTTTTTCAGACGCAACTCCTGGCGGAACTTGGCAAGGAAATGGATGGAGTTGTCGACCGATATGCCCAGGGCAATGCTGAAGATGATGATGGTGGACGGCTTGATGGGGATGCCCAGGTAGCCCATCATGGCGGCCGTCAGGATCTGCGGAAACAGGTTGGGGATCAGGGAGATGATCACCATACGCGCGCGGCTGAACAGCAGGGCCATGAGCACCGATATGATGGCGATGGCGAACAGCAGGCTGGTCAGCAGGTTCCTAACCAGGTACTCGGTCCCCTTGAGGAAGACCACGCTGGTGCCGGTGATGGTGACCTTGTGGGTGGCGGGGTCAAAGAGGGAATCGATGCGGGGTTGCAATGCCTCCTGAATGCGTCGGATGTCCCTCGTGCCGATATTGGCCATCTGCACGCTGATGCGGGTGGTCTGCAGGCTGCTGTCCGCCAGGGACCGCAGCAGGGACTGGTCGCCCATGGACCCGGCCGGGATGTACGACTGTATGAAGTTGCGGTCGTGCCGGTTGGGCAGGCCATACATGGCGGGCTCGCCCCGGTAAAAGGCCTGCCGGACCAGTTTCATGGCCTCGGCCACGGACAGGGGACGGGACAATTCAGGGATGGCGGCCATCTCCGCCTGCAAGGCCTCGATGGCCTCCAGGGTGGCCGGGCGGACCACGCCGTTCGGACGGCCGGTTTCGATCATGACCTCGAAGGGCATGATGCCCGAGATGTGGCGTTCGAAAAACAACAGGTCGGTATACAGCGGGTCGCGGTGGGGAATGTCGTCCACCACGCTGCCGGAAGTATGCAGACGGGTCATGCCGGCCAGTCCGCCTAAAAGGAGAATCACGGCCACGGCATAGACCCTGGCGCGGTGGTGGCTGACCACCCGGATGATCCCGCGGATCATTCGCTGCATCCGGCGGTTGTTCAGGTGCCTGATGTGCCGGTATTTGGGTGGCTCCAGGTAGCTGTAGAAGATGGGGATGAGGGTGATGGTGAGCAGGAAGACCGATAGGATGTTCAGGGCGGCCACGATGCCGAATTCGACCAGGATGCGGTTGCCGGTGATGATGAATGTGGCAAAACCGACGGCCGTCGTGGCATTGGTCAGCAGGGTGGCATTGCCCACCCGCTGTACCACCCTCACCAGGCTTTTGATCTTGTTGCCGTGGGCCCGGTATTCGTGGTGGTATTTGTTCAGCAGGAAGATGCAGTTCTCCACCCCGATGATGATGATCAGCGGGGGGATGATGCCCTTGAGTATCGTGATCTCATACCCGAGCAGGCCGATGGTCCCCAGGGCCCATACCACGCTGATGACCACGATGATCATGGGAAACAGCACCGCCTTGAAGGACCGGAACAGCAGGAACAGGGCCAGGGAGGCCACCACCATGGCCAGCAGGACGAACAGCTTCAGTTCGGTGTTCACCTTCTTCATGGTCTGGGTCCGGATGTAAGGCAGTCCGCTGTAATGCAGGTCAATGCCGCTCTCGAGGGAATAGGCGCGGCCGGCCTTCCTGATGGCGTTGACCAGGTCGATGCGTTCCGGGGTGTTGAGGATGTCGCGGTCGAGGCTGACCACGGTCAGCAGGGCCCCCGTTTGCGGGTTGAACAACAGGTCTTTAAAAAAGGACTGGTCGAAACCGATGGACAGCAAGCTGTCGAGGGCATGCTGGTCGGCCGGTGCCCCTTCGAACAGGGGCCTGAACTCAACCCGCCTGAGGCTGTCATTGCGTACCAGCAGCGGAAGGCGGGTCAGGTTGACCACCCCGGTGACCCCGGGGATGGCGGCCAGCTTGTCGGTAAAGGACTGCCACTGCAGAAACCCGGGCAGGGAGCGGACATGTTCATCCTCCATCCCGATGAATACGGCATTGCCGTCCTCCCCGAAGATTTCCCGGAAATGCTCGTAGTCGCGGAAGGCCTGGTCGTGGGAAGGAAGCATCTGTGCCAGCTCGTACGACATCTTCACCCTGCCTGCCTGCCAGGCCATCAGGCCGGTCAGGCCGCCGATGACCAACAGAATGGTCAGGCGGTTGCGAAGGATGATGCGAACGATGACTTCCCACATAAGCTACCGGAAAAAACGGGGCAAAGGTAGTCAACCCCCGCCAAACCACCAACCCCCAACAGCCAAAAGCCTAAACCCAACAGCCAACAGCCAATAGCCAACAGCCAACAGCCAATAGCCAATAGCCAATAGCCAACTTCTCCCCAAAAACCCCTACCTTTGCAGGTTCAATTTTTTTATCCATGCAGGACTCCCTTGCTGTCATACCGGAAGAGCGGCTGGAGATCTACGGGGCCAGGGTACACAACCTGAAGAACCTGGATCTGGTGATCCCGCGCGGACAGCTCACAGTCATTACCGGGCTAAGCGGCAGCGGCAAATCATCCCTGGCCTTCGACACCATCTATGCCGAAGGGCAGCGCCGCTACATCGAAACCTTCTCCGCCTACGCCCGCCAGTTCCTGGGCAGCCTGGAGCGTCCCGACGTGGACAAGATCACGGGACTGAGCCCCGTGATCAGCATCGAACAAAAGTCGGTCAACCGCAACCCGCGGTCCACTGTGGGCACCATCACCGAGATTTACGACTTCCTGCGTTTGTTGTACGCCCGCATTGGCGATGCCCATTCCCATGTGACAGGGGAGAAGATGGTCCGGTATACCGACAGCCAGATCCTGGACCTGATGATGGAAAGGTTCCGGGACAAAACCGTGCTGCTGCTGGCCCCCCTGGTAAAAGGCCGTAAAGGGCATTACCGGGAGCTGTTTGAGCAGGTGCGCAAGCAGGGCTACCTCCGTGTCCGGATCGACGGACAAATCAAGGAGATCCGTCCGGCCATGAAGGTGGACCGATACAAGATCCATGACATCGAGGTGGTGATCGACCGCCTGCAGGTGCAGCCTACTGAACGCAGGCAGCTTGGGTCTTCCCTGCAGACCGCCATGAAGGTCGGCAAGGGCATGGTCATGGTCATCGATGAAAGCACCCGGGAGTCCTTCCATTTCAGCCGCAAGCTGATGTGCCCGGTATCCGGCATCGCCTATGCAGATCCCGAGCCCAACACCTTCTCATTCAATTCCCCTTACGGGGCCTGCCCCCGTTGCTCCGGGCTGGGAACCGTCAGCGAGATGGACATGGATAAGATCATCCCGGATCCCGGCCTTTCCATCAAAAAAGGGGGGCTCGCTCCCCTGGCGAACACCAAAAACCCCTGGGTAATGAAACAGCTGGAAGCCATCGGGATGCGTTACGGCTACGGACTGGACACACCCATCGGGCAATGGAGCGAGGAGGCGGTCAACACCCTTCTCTATGGCTCCGACGAGGTGTTCCGCGTGAAGCACGAAAGCCTGGGGGTGACCAGTACTTATTCGCTGAACTTTGAGGGTATCATCAACTTCATCACCAACCAGTTCGAAGACAGCGCCTCCGGGTCGGTCCGCCGCTGGGCCGGCGGCTTCATGAGGCAGAAGCCCTGCCCTGAATGCGGCGGCAAACGCCTTAAAAAGGAGTCGTTGCACTTCCTGCTGGACGGCAGGAGCATTGCCGATCTGGCTGAGATGGACCTGCTGAGCCTGAAGCGGGAGCTGGACACCTTGTTGCCCCGGCTGGAACCCCGGAAGCAAAGGGTGGCTGCAGAGGTGCTGCGGGAGCTGAGCCTGAGGCTGGGTTTCCTGCTGGACGTCGGACTGGATTACCTGGCCCTGAACCGTCCGGCCCGGAGCCTGTCCGGAGGGGAAAGCCAGCGCATCCGGCTGGCAACCCAGATCGGCTCCCAGCTTACGGGAGTGCTGTACATCCTGGATGAACCAAGCATCGGATTGCACCAGCAGGACAACCACCGGCTGATTCATGCGCTGAAGAACCTGCGCGACATCGGCAATTCGGTCATCGTGGTGGAACATGACCGTGACATGATCATGGCGGCCGACCATGTGGTGGACATCGGGCCCGGGGCAGGGGTGCACGGCGGCAGGCTGGTGGCCCAGGGGCCACCCGAAAAAATCATGACCTGCGACACGGTAACGGCCGACTACCTCAACGGTCGGCGGGAGATCCCCGTGCCGCCTGTCCGCCGCAAACCCGATGATACCTGTTTAAGGCTTCTGGGGGCCAGCGGTCACAACCTCCGGGAGGTCGACCTGGAAATCCCCCTGGGATTGCTCGTTTGCATCACCGGGGTGTCGGGCAGCGGGAAGTCCTCCCTCATCAACGAAACGCTCTATCCCATCCTGAGCAGGCACTTTTACAGAGCGGAAAGCACGCCACTGCCTTACCGGGAAATCCAGGGCATCCACCACATCGACAAGGTGATCGAGATCGACCAGAGTCCCATCGGGCGCACCCCCCGCTCCAACCCGGCCACCTATACCAAGGTGTTCGACGAGATCCGCAAGCTGTTTGCTTCCCTGCCCGAATCCCAGGTCAGGGGCTACCAGCCGGGCCGCTTTTCTTTCAATGTCCGGGGCGGCCGTTGTGAGACCTGCCAGGGCGGGGGGGTCAAAGGCTTCGAGATGAACTTCCTCCCCGAGGTCTACGTGCAATGCGAGACCTGCCAGGGCAAACGTTATAACAGGGAGACCCTGGAGGTCCGGTTCAAGGGAAAAAATATCAACGACGTACTCAACCTGAGCATCAGCCAGGCCCTCGCCTTTTTCGAAAACATCCCGTCCATCCTGCATAAGATCAGGACCCTGGAGGATGTCGGACTGGGATACATCACGCTGGGACAGAGCAGTACAACGCTGTCGGGCGGGGAGGCGCAGCGGGTGAAGCTGGCGGCGGAGCTGTCGCGGCGCGATACCGGCAAAACGCTTTACATCCTGGACGAACCCACCACCGGACTGCATTTCGAGGACGTGCGTGTGCTGATGGAAGTGCTGAACAGGCTGGTAGACCGGGGCAATACGGTGGTGGTGATCGAACACAATATGGACGTGATCAGGGTGGCCGATTACCTCATCGACCTGGGTCCCGAAGGCGGGGACAGGGGGGGGCAGATCATCGCCTCAGGCAGCCCTGAGGAAATCGTTCAGAAGAACCAGGGGTTCACTGCCCGCTACCTGAAGGAAGCACAAAGACCATCTGCTCATCCGTGATCCAGCGACCCTGCTCGGTTTCCAGCTGGAAAAACTCCAGGCGGTCTTCCAGAAGGACGGCCAGCACCCCGGGCTCCCAGGGGATGATCGCCTCGTAGCCGCCGGGCAGCCGGAGGACCTGGTTTTCCAGCAGCTGCCAGCCTCCCTCGGCCTGCAGGGCATAGACCCCCAGGCGGTGGCCGTCCACCCCCGCCATCATCATGCTTCCCAGCGGGAAATAGCGGTCTACGCCTTCGGGAACCTCAAAGACAGCCGTTTCGTCCTGGGTCCACTCCCCTGATTCACTGAAATAGAAAAACTCGGTAAACCCATGGTGCTCGATGCCGATCACCCCCATCTCCCAGGGCATTTTCATGGCCATGAGGCGGTCGTACCTTCGCGGCAGCCTGAATGTGAACCGTTCTTCGCTGATCCAGTTGTTGTAAGCATCCAGGCGGTAGAACCGGATCTCCCCTCCCTCCACCACCCCGATGGTCCCCATGCCCATGGCGAGCAAGCCGTTGTTGTCTTCCGGGATGTTGAACTGGGAGAGCTTGTCCAGCACCCAGGCGTATTGTTCGTTGATGAAATAGACATAGACCTTCCCCTCCTGGACCAGCCCGATGGTGCCCATGCCGGGGGCCAGGATGCGTGATGCCAGTTCGTGGGCGGGCTGTTCGATGTTGGTGTCCCGTTGCCGGTCCCGGCTGCAGGCGGGCAGCAACAGGGTCAGTGCCGCCATAAGAAGGAGGCCCCTGTGGCGCCTGGCAGACCTGCGGAACAGGTCTCTTGTGTGCATGGTCGGTGTCATGTCGGATGGTTTTCTGTTCACTGGTCCAGCGGCTTGCGGCTCACGGGCATGGTCATGCAGCGGGCACCCCCCCCGCCCCTGGGCAGCTCGGAGCCGTCTATGGTAATGACAAACCGGCCGTCGCGGGGTTGCTCCACCCGGCCTTTCAGGATGTCGGAGGCCTTGTAGACCTCAAACCCCAGCTTGCTGAGGGACTCCAGGGTGCGGACATTGCGCGCGTAACCAATAACCTGCCCGGGTCCCAGCGCAAAAAAGTTGGCCCCGCTATGCCACTGCTCACGCTCCTGGTACCGCTGGTCGCTGCCGCCTCCGCACAGGGCGGGTTGCAGGTCCATGCCGAGATTGCCGAGGGCCTCGGGCAGGTTCTTCACCTCCCGGACGAATTGTACCTTGCCGCCTTCGGCGTAGAGGTGGACGGTCTGAAACTTGTTCATCTTCATGATCACGGGTTCATAGATCATGCAGACGTCGCGGTCGAGCAATGTGAAGACCATGTCCAGGTGGATGAAGGATTCGGGGGATATGGGCAGTTCCTGCACCAGGATGTGTTGTTTCTCATTCCTTTCCTTCAGATGCTTCATGATGAAATCGATGCCCTGCGCGCTCGTTCTTGACCCGATGCCGCAGACCAGGATGTCTTCGCGCGCCACCAGCACGTCCCCGCCCTCCACCAGGACCCCGCTCTCCTTCTTTTTTCTGGGGTTGGGATTCAGTGTCCTGGTGCTCAGCAGGGGATGGAAGTCGAAGATGGCCTCCATGATGAGGGTTTCGCGGAACCTGACGGGAGACGCCATGGATCCGATGAGGACCATATCATGAATGGAGATGCTGGCATCCCGTGTAAAGAAAAAGTTGTGCAGGGGCTTGAGGGAAAAGCGGTCTTTGCTCAGGTAGTTGGTCAGGGAATCGTTTTGTACCCAAACCCCTTCGATGAGTGCCCTGGCCAGGGCGTCGTCATCCATGGCGGTCAGAACCTCCCCGATGCAGTCCGACATCTCATTCAGGCAGATATTCTGGATCAGGCTTTCCTTGACCTTCTCGTTTTTGAGCACTTCCTTCAGCAGGTCCCGGATCTCGAATGTCCGGGCATATTTCTCAAGGATTCCCCTGAACTGGTTGTATTCTTTCTGGACCACCACCAGGTTCAGGATGTCACTGTACAGGGCCCTTTCCGCATTCTCGGGGGTCATGTTTTCCACCTCCGGACCGGGGGAATGGATGATGACCCCTTCCAGGGTCCCGATCTCCGAATACACCTGTGCCGGCATTTTTTCCTGCATCGCTGGTAGCATTTTAAGGTTCACTTTCCCTGCGGGACGATTCCATCAGGCTATCCGGCAAAAATAGCAATTATCAAATCAATAAATTGATTAAACTTGTGCGGTTTTTCCGCCCCCGTCAAACATTCCGTACCCCAAGCACCTTTATACCATGAAAAGACTTATATACTTATTAATTGCGATGACCATGACCACCACGGCCTGCGTGCAGGAACACAACCCCCTTCTGGCTGAATTCCCCGCACCCCATCAGACACCTCCATTCGACCGGATCGAACACGACCATTACGCCCCGGCCTTTCAGGCCGCCATAGAAACCGGATTGAAAGAGATCGATGCCATCGCCGGCTCGGATGATCCTCCTACCTTTGCCAACACCATTGAGGCGCTTGCCTTCAGCGGCGGGTTGCTGGACAGGGTGAGCAATGTGTTTTACAACCTGAACAGTGCCGAAACCGACAGCCGCATGCAGGAGATCGCCCGGGAAGTGGCGCCTTTGGTATCCGACTATGGGAACGACGTCCTTTTCAATAAAAGGCTTTTCGAGCGCATCAAGGCAGTGTATGAGGGCCGCGAAAGCCTGAACCTGACCCCTGAACAGGCGACCTTGCTGGAAAAGACCTACAAGCGCTTTGCACGCAACGGGGCCAGCCTGGATGCGGACGGTCAGGCCCGGCTGAGGGAAATTTCGAGGGAATTGTCGGACCTGTCGCTGCAGTTCCAGGACAATGTCCTGGCCGAAACCAATGCATTTGTCCTGCACCTGACCGATGCCGCAGACCTTGCCGGCCTGCCGGAAACGGCCGTGGAGGCGGCTGCCCTGCTGGCCAGGAACCGCGGACTGGAGGGGTGGGCCTTTTCGCTGCAGGCACCCAGCTTCGGGCCGTTCATGCAGTATGCCGACAGCCGGGATTTGCGCAGGCAGTTGTACATGGCCTACACCATGAGGGCCAACCAGGATAACGACCACGACAACAAGGAGGTCCTTCGCCGGATCGCCAACCTGCGGCTGGAACGCGCCCTGCTGCTGGGTTACCCCACCCACGCCCACTTTGTCCTGGAGGAGCGCATGGCGGAACATCCGGACAAGGTGAACGCGCTGTTGCAGCAACTGCTGGACGCCGCCCGGCCCACGGCTGAAAAGGAGTTGTCGGAGGTCTCTGAAGTGGCCCGGGAGATGCATGGGGTGGACGACCTGATGCCCTGGGACTGGGCCTATTACTCCGAGAAATTGCGCAAGGCACGCTACGATCTGGATGAGGAAGCCCTCAGGCCTTACTTTGAACTGGAGGCGGTCAAGCAGGGGATTTTCGGGTTGACAGGACGCCTGTGGGGTTTGCGTTACGAACGCAACGAGGGCATTCCGGTCTATCATCCGGATGTGGAGGTCTATGAGGTGTTCGACGGCGACGGCCGCTTCCTGTCCGTGCTCTACCTGGATTTCTTTCCGCGCGATGGCAAGAGCCCGGGCGCCTGGATGACCAGCTTCAGGGAGCAGCACCGCCTGGACGGGCGGGATGTCAGGCCGCATACCTCCCTGGTGTGCAACTTCAGCAAACCCACCGACACCAGGCCCTCCCTTCTGACGTTCAATGAGGTGCGGACCTTCCTGCATGAGTTTGGCCACGCCTTGCACGGGATGCTGTCTGACGTGACCTATCCGGGCCTGTCGGGCACGAGCGTGTACCGGGATTTCGTGGAGCTTCCCTCCATGATCATGGAGAACTGGTCGCTCGAAAAAGAGTTTCTGGATCTGTTCGCCGTGCACTACCAGAGCGGCGAGCCCATCCCGGCCGGGCTCGTCCGCAAGATCATAGAAGCACGCAACTTCAACGCAGGCTACGCCATCCTCAGGCAACTGGGTTTCGGCATGAATGACATGGCATGGCATGGCCTCACCAGCCCCTTTGAAGGCGACATACTGGCATTCGAACGTCACGCCATGGAGCCGGCGGCGCTCCTTCCGCCGGTGGACGGTGCCCTGTTCAGTCCGGTGTTTGCCCACATCTTTGCCGGCGGTTACTCGGCCGGCTACTACAGCTACAAATGGTCGGAAGTCCTGGATGCGGACGCCTTTAAGGTGTTCAGCGAAAATGGTATCTTTGACAGGGCAACGGCGGCTTCTTTCCGCGAGCACATCCTGTCCAAAGGGGGCTCGGAGCATCCCATGGTCCTGTACAGGCGGTTCCGTGGGCAGGAGCCCACGCCAGACGCCCTGCTGGAAAGGGACGGACTGAAATAGGGTCATCCCCCAAAACCCGATACCTGAAATGAAATCGACCAACATGAACGTCCTGGTACTGGGATCCGGCGGGCGGGAGCACGCCCTGGTCTGGAAGCTTTCCCAAAGCCCCCGTTGTGACAAACTGTTCTGTGCGCCGGGCAATGCGGGCACCGCCCTTCTCGGAGAAAACGTTCCCTTGAAAACCACCGATTTTGAAGCCCTGGGCCGGTTTGTCCTGGAACGGGACATCGGGATGGTGGTGGTGGGACCCGAAGAACCCCTGGTCAAAGGGGTGGCGGATTACTTTTCACAGGACGAGCGGCTGGCGAAGGTCCTGTTCGTGGGGCCTTCCGCTGCGGGGGCCCGCCTGGAGGGAAGCAAGGCATTTGCCAAAGCCTTCATGATGCGGCACGGCATCCCCACGGCCGCCTACCGTTCCTTCACCAGGGAGACCCTGGAAGAAGGGAAGGCCTTTCTGAAAACCCTGACCGCACCCTATGTGCTCAAGGCCGATGGGCTGGCGGCCGGGAAGGGGGTCATCATCTGTGATTCGCTGGAGGAAGCGGAGGAAACCCTCGATGAGATGTTGTCCGGCGAACTGTTCGGGCAGGCTTCGGCCACGGTGGTGGTGGAGGAATTTCTGCAGGGGGTGGAAGTGTCGGTGTTCGTGCTGACCGATGGCAAAAGCCATGTCCTTCTGCCGGCGGCCAAGGATTATAAACGCATAGGGGAGGAGGACACGGGGCCGAACACGGGTGGCATGGGCGCCGTATCCCCCGTGCCTTTTGCCGGCAAGGCCTTCATGCAGAAGGTAGAGCAACGCATCATCCGTCCCACCATCGACGGCCTTTCCCGGGAAGGCATCCGCTACTGTGGCTTCCTGTTCCTGGGGCTGATGGTGGTGGGGGAGGATCCTTACGTGATCGAATACAACGTGCGGCTGGGCGATCCCGAAACCCAGGCCATCCTGCCCCGCATCGACTCCGATCTGCTGGACTTGCTGGAGGCCGCGGGCAGCGGCAGGCTGGAAGGGTACAGCCTGGAGGTGACCTCCAGACATGCCGCCACGGTGGTGCTGGCCTCGGGAGGCTATCCCGGAAACTACGATACGGGCCACATGATCCACAATCTGGAGCGGGTCACGGACAGCCTGGTGTTTTATGCCGGTGTGCGCAAGGAAGAGGCCATGTACAAAACGAGCGGGGGGCGGGTGCTTGCGGTGACCTCCCTGGGCGACAACGCCGCAAAAGCCCTGGCCAGGACCTATGAAAGCGTCCGCCAGATCGATTACCGGGGAAAATATTTCCGCTACGACATCGGCAAGGACCTGTTGCCCTGATGTCCAAGACAACACGGCATGCTGCTCAAGGCCTTTGAGAAATTTCGGTCCCTGACCGCCCTGCTGTTTGTGCTGACAGGCATTCTGCTGTGGGCGGAAGCCTTTATGGCCGCCAGTCCGGCATGGTTTTATCCGACGGAAAACCCGGCCCCCCTCTACGCCGTCCTCCAGGGGGTCCTGCAGCAGCACCCGCGCACAGGATTCTGGATGGCGCTGGCCTTCCTCCTGCTGCAGTCGGCCTACCTGAATTACATTCTTACCTCGCATGGGCTGATGGAGCGGTACTCCTTCCTGACGGCCATCATCTACCTGTTGCTCATGGGGGCGGGCCCCGGCATGCTATACATGCATCCGGTGCTCATCGCCAATTTTTTCCTGATGCTCGGCCTGAACCAGGTGCTCAGGACCTATAATGAGGAGATGGTGCTGATCGAGGTATTCAATGTCGGGCTGCTGATCGCCCTGGCGGGCCTTTTCTACGTGCCGGCGCTGGTCTTCTTCCTCTTCCTGCTCTTCAGCCTGTTTATTTTCTATATCATTGACCTGAGGAGCATCCTGGCGGCGCTGCTGGGCCTAGCCACCCCCTTTTTCTTCCTGGCCCTCTACCTGTTCCTGACAGACCGCCTGCCGGAAGGCCTGCAGGACCCGGTGTTGCCACTGCGGCTGATTGGCCCTTCCGTGACCGCCCTTCCTTTGCTGTATAAGGTATTCCTGGCCTATGCCGGGCTGTTCGGCCTGCTGGCGTTTTTCCGCCTGGTGTTTTCCTACATTCCCGACAAGCCCATACGGACCAGGAAGCGCTTCTGGGTAATCGTATACCTGATGGCCACCGCCCTGCTGTCCCTGGGGTTCAACGAGCCGTTCAGGGAGTACCACCTGGGACTGGTTTTCCTGCCCCTGAGCGCGGGCCTCGCGGCCTACCTGCACCAGCTCCGAAGCAGGCTGCCGGGAGAACTGGCGCTGCTGGCTCTTGTATTGCTGATTCTGGCAGGGAAGCTTTCAGGCTGGTAAATTGTTTTTTCATACCTTTGAACTCCCGCTTTTAACCCTTTCAAAGTGTACCCCATGAAATTCGGCGTGGTAGTTTTCCCGGGCTCCAACTGCGACCATGACATGATTTATGTCCTCAGGAAGATTCTGAACAAGGAGGTGGTCGCCCTCTGGCATAAGGACACCGATCTGCAGGACTGTGATTTCATTGTGCTCCCGGGCGGGTTCTCCTATGGAGACTACCTGCGCTCCGGGGCCATTGCCCGCTTTTCGCCCATCATGAACTCGGTGATCGCCTTTGCGAATGCCGGGGGCCATGTGCTGGGCATCTGCAACGGGTTCCAGATCCTGTGTGAGGCCCACCTGTTGCCGGGAGCCCTGCTGCACAACCCCACCCACCGCTTCATCTGCCGCAATACATTTATTTGCAGCCAGACCGACCAGACCCTGGTCACTGCGGCCACCATTCCCGGCAGCCCCCTGAAGATTCCCATTGCCCACGGGGAAGGGCGTTTTTACGCTTCGGATGAGGTGATCGACAGGCTGATCCGCAACCAGCAGGTCCTGTTCCGGTATTGCGACGAGGAAGGACGGGTCACTCCGGAGGCCAATCCCAACGGTTCGGTCAACAACATTGCCGGCATCTGCAACGAGGGCCGCAATGTGTTTGGCATGATGCCCCATCCCGAAAGGGCGGCAGACCAGGCACTGGGGAATACCGACGGGCTCCGTATTTTTGAAGGCATCATTCAGGGCGTCGTCCGTTCGTGATGCACCGGCCTCTGTTGCATCCCGTGGGGGCCGTATTGCCCGAAGCCGGTTGCGACGAAGCCGGCAGGGGCTGCCTTGCCGGTCCCGTGTTCGCTGCGGCGGTCATCCTGCCGGAGCGGATGAGCGATGCCCTGAGGATGGGCCTGAGGGATTCCAAACAATTGCACAGCAAGGCGCGTGAAGTCCTGCGCGGACAGATCCTGCAGGAGGCGGTTGCCTCGGGGGTGGCCTGGGTCGGCAACGAGGCAATCGACCGCATGAACATCCTGCAGGCCAGCATACAGGCCATGCATCTGGCCATCGGGAGGCTTGCCGTCAGACCGGCATTCCTGCTGGTGGACGGCAACCGTTTCCGGCCGTTCGACGACATCCCCCATCGCTGCTGCATCGGGGGAGACGGGAGGTTCGCGGCCATCGCGGCGGCCTCCATCCTCGCGAAGACCGCGCGGGATGAGCACATGCAGCAACAACACCGGCTGTATCCGCAGTATGGCTGGGACCGCAATATGGGCTATCCGACGAAACAGCACAGGGAGGCCCTCCTGCAATGGGGCCCCAGCCCGTTGCACCGCCGGTCGTTCAGGCCGGTGTTTCAGCTGGCAATGGACCTTCAGGGGACCCATGACGACCCCGCCAGAGGGGTTCTGAAACCAAACAGAAAGTAAGTTTATGGACCAGCATCATATAGAGACCATCGCCAGGGAATGTGCCCTAAGGCCCTGGCAGGTCGAAAAGACCGGGTCCCTGCTGGAGGGCGGGGCCAGCGTGCCGTTCATCGCACGATACCGCAAGGAAATGACCGGCTCGCTGGATGAGGTGGCGGTGGCCCGTATCCGCGACCTCCTGACCCGGCTGGCTGAACTGGACAAACGGCGGGAGGCCGTCCTGCAGTCCATCCGGGAACAGGACAAGCTGAGCCCGGATCTGGAGTCGGCCATCCGGCAGGCGGCCACGCTGTCGGAACTGGAAGACCTGTACCTGCCTTACCGGCCGAAACGAAAGACACGGGCCAGTGTGGCCATTGAAAAAGGGCTGGAACCCCTGGCCAGGATGATCATGGACCAGCGCGGCAAGGACCCCGGGCGGGAAGCCCTGCCATTCATCGATGGGGAGAAGGGGGTCGCATCCGTCGAAGAAGCACTTGCCGGGGCACGGGACATCATGGCCGAATGGGTGAACGAGGATGCCGGTGCCAGGGCTTCCATGCGGCGCCTTTTCCTCCAGCAGGCGCAGATATGCAGCCGCGTGAGCAAGGGCAAGGAAGAAGCGGGACAAAAATATGCCAGCTGGTTTGAGTGGAGCGAGGCCATTGGCAAAGCCCCGTCCCACCGCATCCTGGCCATGTTGCGGGGGGAGAAGGAGGGCTTCCTGAAGGTGGCGGTGGCCCCTGAGGTAGAAGATGCCCTGGACCGCCTGGAAAAACGCTTTGTGAGGAGCCCGGGCGAAGACGGAGAGCAGCTGCGCCAGGCCGTGCGGGACGCTTACAAACGTCTGCTGCAGCCCTCCCTGGAAACGGAAATGCGCAACCAGCTCAAGGAACGGGCCGACAAGGAGGCCATCCGGGTATTCGCCGAAAACCTGAGGCAGCTTTTGCTGGCGCCCCCGCTTGGGCAAAAGCGGATCATGGCGATCGATCCGGGCTTCCGCACCGGTTGCAAGGTGGTGTGCCTCGACCGCGAAGGAAAGCTGCTGCACAATGAAAATATTTATCCCCATCCGCCACAGAACCAGTTCAAACAGGCTTCGGCCAAGTTGCAGTCGCTGGTCAGTGCCTACCAGGTGGAGGCCATCGCCATCGGCAATGGCACGGCGGGGCGGGAAACCGAGAACCTGGTGCGCAGCACCCGTTTCGACCGGGACGTCATGGCCGTGATGGTCAATGAAAGCGGGGCCTCGGTCTACTCCGCCTCCGAGGTGGCCCGGGAGGAGTTTCCGGACTATGACGTGACCGTGAGGGGGGCGGTGAGCATCGGCCGCCGGCTGGCCGATCCCCTGGCGGAGCTGGTCAAGATCGATCCCAAGTCGATCGGGGTGGGCCAGTACCAGCATGATGTGGACCAGAAAATGCTGAAGAACAGCCTTGACGATGTGGTCATGAGCTGCGTGAACGCGGTGGGGGTGGAACTCAACACGGCCAGCCGGGAGCTGCTGACATACGTCTCGGGCGTGGGGCCGGCCCTGGCATCGGCCATCGTGGCCTGGCGCAACGAAAACGGCCCTTTCCCTTCCAGAAAGGCCCTGATGAAGGTGCCCCGCTTCGGCGCCAAGGCCTTCGAGCAGGCGGCCGGTTTTTTGAGGGTGAGCGGGTCTGCCAACCCCCTGGACCGCAGCGCCGTCCATCCCGAAAGCTATGGGGTGGTGCAGCGCATGGCCCGCGACCTGGGGGTGGACATTCACGCCTTGATGAAGGACGATGGCCTTCGACAGCGCATCCGCCTCGAAGATTATGTGACGGAGAAAACGGGACTGCCCACCCTGAAGGACATCCTGCAGGAGCTGGCACGGCCCGGGCGGGATCCCAGGAAGGGCTTCGACCTGTTTGAGTTCGACCGCGGCGTGAACAGCATCGGGGACCTCCGGGAGGGGATGGTACTGCCGGGCATTGTGACCAACATCACGGCCTTCGGGGCGTTTGTGGATGTGGGCGTCCACCAGGACGGGCTGGTGCACATCAGCCAGCTGGCGGACAAATTCGTGAGCGATCCTTCCCAGGTGGTCCGGCTCAACCAGAAGGTGACGGTCAGGGTGGTGCAGATCGATACGGAGCGCCGGCGGATCGCGCTCTCCATGAAAGGGGTCTAGGAAACAGCTGGGGCACGGGCCCGGCGGCCGCCCGGGATTATTTGCCGTTGGCGTTGCTGGCCTTGTAAAGCTTATCGATCATTCCCGCGTATTCCTTCAGCAGGTGGCTGCGGCGCAACTTCAGGGTGGCGCTCAGCTGGCCTCCTTCCACGGTCCAGTCGTGGTCTATCAGGTCAAACCTCATGATGCGCTCGAAATCCCCCAGTTTTTCATTGCATAGGTTGACCTCCTTCTGGAAACGCTTGCGGATGCGCGGCATGGCCAGCATTTCGTCATTGGCGGTGTAAGGGATTTTCTTGATCTGGCACCAGGAGCGCAGGTGGTTGAAGTCGGGCACGATCAGGGCCATGGCATAGCGCTGGTTTTCCCCGATGACCAGGATCTGGTCGATGAAGGGGGACTCCTTGAACCGGTTCTCGATCACCTGGGGGGCGATGTACTTGCCGAAAGAGGTCTTGAAGATCACCTTCTTGCGGTCGGTAATGCGCAGCTGCCCTTCGGGCTCGATCTTGCCGATATCCCCCGTATGCAGCCAGCCATCTTCATCGATCACCTCCCGGGTCATTTCCGGATCCTTGTAGTACCCCTGCATCACGCTGGGTCCTTTCACCAGGATCTCCCCGTCTTCTGCGATTTTTACCTGCACATTGCTCAGCGGCGGCCCCACGGTGCCGAATTTCAGCCCTTTGGGCCCAAAGTGGCCCACCGCGATCACGGGGGAGGTCTCCGTCAGTCCATAGCCTTCGATGATGCGCAGGCCCACGGCCCAGAACACACGGTTGAGCCGGGGCTGCAGGGCGGCGCCTCCGGAAACGATGATGTCCAGGTTGTTGCCCAGGGCGGCCTTCCATTTGCTGAAGACCAGCTTGCGGGCGATTTTGAGCTTGAGGGCATAGAGGGGATTGCGTTCCGCCTTGCCGAACTCATAGGCCAGTCCGACATCGTTGGCCCAGAAGAAGATCATTTTCTTGATGCCCTTCAGGGCGCGCCCCCTGGCAATGATTTTGTCGTACACCTTCTCCAGCAGGCGGGGTACGGTGGTGAATACGTGGGGGTGAACCTCCCTCAGGCTGTCGGCTATCACGGCCATATTGGCCAGGTAATACATGGACAGGCCTTTGTAGAGGAGGGTGTAATTCATCATCCGCTCATAGATGTGGCAGATGGGTAAAAAACTCATGGCACGGTGTTCGGGTCCGTAAGGCGGGATGTGCTTGACGGCGTCCACGTTGCTCAGGATGTTTTTGTGGGAGAGCATCACCCCTTTTGGGGTGCCCGTGGTGCCGGAAGTATAGATGATGGTCACCGTTTCCTCGGGAGAGATGCCCTCTTTGATCTCCCGGAGCTTTTCGGGCTGGGGGTTGTCGCGGCCAAGTTGGATCAGCTCATCCAGGTGCTGCATGCCGAACAGGTCCTTGAACGTATAGACCGCCTTGATGCCCGGAATGCTGGGGACGATGTGCTTGATCCGCCGGTACATTTCTTCCCCTGCCACGAACACATAGCTGACCTCGGCATGCCCCAGGATGTAAGCGTAGTCGCTGTCGCTGATCGTCGGATAGATCGGGATGTGGATGCCGCCCACCTGCTGCACGCCCAGGTCCAGGAAGTTCCATTCCGGGCGGTTGAAAGTGATGGAAGCGATCTTGTCGCCCTTTCTGACCCCCAGTTTCAACAGGCCGTAGCTGAGGTTGGTGGTGTTGTCGATGAATTCCCTGGTGGAATAGGTTCTCCATGCACCCTCATCCTTGCCCGCCAGGGCGTCCTCCTTGTTGGGGCACAACTGTCCGTACCTGTCGAGCAGGTCAAAAAGCCTGGTTACTTCCATGATAAAAAGAAATTATGATTGACACGATGAATGATATTCCTACCCGGGAACGAGGCGTTATACGTGTGTTTAAGGGCGCCCTGCGAAAATAGAAAAATTTTTATAGCGCAGGAAAATTTTTTATAAAAAGGGCCGGCTGCGGCCGCGGAATCATTCCGCGGCCGCAGCCGGCCAATTCCCCGGAATGGGTCCGGCTACTTCTTCATGTCTGCATAATGCTTGTAGAAGTAGGGGATCGTCTCCATGCCCCTGAAGAATTGTTCCAGGGGATAGTTCTCGTTGGGAGAGTGGATGGCATCCGACTCCAGTCCGAATCCCATCAGGATGGACTTGATCCCCAGGATCTTCTCAAACAGGGAGATGATCGGGATGCTGCCGCCGCTCCTCACCGGAATGGGCTTCTTGCCGTAGGTCTCTTCGTATGCCTTGCTGGCTGCCTGGTATTCGAGGGTGTCGGTGGGAGAGACGTACCCTTCCCCCCCGTGCAGGAATTCCACCTCGACCTTCACGTAATCAGGGGCGATGGCCAGGAAGTGCTTCCTAAACAATTCGGTGATCTTTACCGAATCCTGGTGGGGAACCAGGCGCATGGAGATCTTGGCATGGGCCTCCGAGGGCAGAACCGTTTTGGCGCCCTTGTCGGTATGACCGCCCCAGATGCCATTCACGTCCAGGGTGGGCCGTATGCCGGTGCGCTCCATGGTGGAATACCCATTCTCTCCATGCACCGCCTTGATGTCCAGGGCTTTTTTATAGGCTTCCTCATCGAACGGGGCGCGTGCCATCTCGGCCCGCTCCTCCGGGGAGATCACCTCCACGTCATCGTAGAACCCCTCCACGGTGATCCTGCCTTTTTCGTCTATCAGGCTGCCGATCATGGTGCAGAGCACATTGATGGGGTTGGCCACGGCCCCGCCAAACAGGCCGCTATGCAGGTCGCGGTTCGGACCGGTGACATGAACCTCCACGTAGGAAAGCCCGCGCAAACCGGTGGTGATGGATGGATTCGAGGCCCCCAGCATGGAGGTATCCGACACCAGGATCACATCGGCGGCCAGTTTTTCCCGGTTGACTTCCATAAATTTTCCCAGGCTGGGAGACCCGATCTCTTCCTCCCCCTCGATCATGAACTTGACGTTGGCCGGAAGCTGCCCGGTGCTTACCAGGTATTCAAAGGCGGCAAAATGCATGAACATCTGACCCTTGTCGTCATCAGCTCCCCGGGCATAGATCCTGCCGTCGCGTACCTCCGGCTCGAAGGGCGGACTCTTCCACAGGTCGAGCGGCTCCACGGGCTGTACGTCGTAATGCCCGTACACCAGAACTGTCGGCAGGGCCGGGTCGATGAGCTTCTCCCCATATACTACCGGGTGACCGTCCGTATCGAGCACTTCGGCCATGTCCGCCCCTTTCTTTACCAGCATCTCCCGGATCCAACGGGCCGCCTTGTACATGTCCTCCTTATGGGCCTCCTTGGAGCTGATGGAAGGGATGCGGATCAGTTCGAACAGTTCGCTCAGAAACCGGTCTTTGTTCTCTTGGATATAATTCTTCAGGTCGTTCATAAAAGCTTGATTATAAAATTTTTTACTTGACAGAATGGGTGTGTTTCGGACAAAAATATAAAAAATGGCGGGACCCGGGGGCCCCATCGAATTAAATTTTTATATTGCGGTGGTTTTAAGCGTGCAACCAGCCGTAGGTATAGATGACCTGGAAAAAGATTTCCCCCGCCATCAGAATCCCTTTTTTGTATGCCCTGATCGGCGGGCTTTGGATTTTGTTTTCGGACTGGGTGATTGATGTCTGGGTCGGAGACCCGGCGTCCATCCGGACCGCCCAGACACATAAGGGCTGGTTGTATGTCGGTATCACCACCCTGCTGCTGGTTGTCCTGCTCAAACGCCTGCTCAACCGCCTGGAACGCACCCGCCGGAGCTATACAAAGGCCCTGGAAGAGTCCGAACAAAAATTGTCCACCCTGCTGTCGAACCTGCCCGGCATGGCCTTTCGCTGCAAGAACGACAAGCATTGGACCATGTTGTTTGTGAGCCGGGGCTGTGAGGAGCTGACCGGGTACCCGGCGGAAGCCCTGGAGGGCAGCACCCTGATCACCTATGCCCGCGTCATCCACCCGGAAGACCGCCGCAGTGTCCGTGACGGGGTGCTGGAAAAGGTCAACGCCAGGGAGCAATACCGCTTAAGCTACCGCATCAACGCCCGTTCCGGGGTGGTCAAATGGGTTCTCGAACAGGGACAGGGCGTATTCAGTCCCGAAGGGAAACTCCTCTACATAGAGGGCTTTATCTCGGACATTACCGAGCAGAAGCAGGCGGAGAAGTCCCTGCAGTACTATGCCGACTTCCTGAACGTCATCATCGAAAGCATTCCCTTTCCCCTGTTTTACAAGGATCCGGCAGGCACCTACCTGGGATGCAACAAAGCCTTCTGCCAGCTGGTGGGCAAGAGCCTGGACGAGATTGTCGGGCACACCGTGTACGACATGTTCTCCAAAAGGCAGGCAAAAATCTTCATGGACAAGAACAGGGAGTTGCTGGAGACCCGGCAGGGCCTGAGCCTGGAAACGAAGATCGACCTGCCGGACGGCAAGCACATCTACGTGGTCATGAACAAATCGGTCTTTCTCAACCCGGACGGCCAGCCCGGCGGGATCATCGGGGTCTACTTCGACATCTCCGACAGGGTCCGTGCCGAGACCATCATCCTGCAGCAGATGGAGGAGCTGGAACGGGTCAATGAAGAACTGGACCGCTTTACCTACAGCGTATCGCACGACCTTCGCAGTCCGCTGGTCACAGTGGAAGGCTTCCTGGGCCTGATCCGGGACGATGCCCGTGAAGGCAATCTGGAAGGGGTCGACAGCCACATTGTGAGGGCTCAGAAGGCCATCGCCAAGATGCACAAGCTCCTGGAGGACCTGTTGCGGCTGTCCCGCCTGGGAAAGGTCACTGACCCCTTCTCGAAAGTGTCCATGAACAAGCTGGTCTACGACGTGCTGGAGCACCTGCACGGTGTGATCAGCCGCAATGGCTGCAGCGTCCATCTGGACCCGCAGCTGCCGGACGTGTATGCGGACCGTTCCCGCATCATGGTGGTTTTCCAGAACCTGATCGAGAATGCCATCAAATTCAAATCACCCGAGCATGCCCTGAAAATTCGTATCGGCTCCAATAAGGATCCCGAACGGCCGGAATTCTTTGTCCGCGACAACGGCATCGGCATCGACCCCGCCCAGCAGTCAAACATCTTCACATTGTTCAGCAAGCTGGACAGCCGGACCGAGGGCACCGGCCTGGGCCTCACCCTGGTCGAGCGCATCATCCGCATGCATGGGGGTAAAATACGGGTGGAATCGGAAGGAGAAGGCAAAGGCACTTGTTTCTACTTCACCCTGCCTGCAACGGATCCCCGCCAGGCCGGGTAAGAAGGTCCGCCCGTTCAATCCCATCCAAACCAGGTGTCCATATCGCGCCGGTCCTTCTTGGTGGGCCGTCCGCTTCCACGGGGCCTCATCTGCTGACGGGCGCGGATCATCTCCAGCTTCCGGTATTCCTCCTCCGGGGTGAGGTCGGCCATATAGGTTTCCACCAGCTTGGCCCCCACCCGTTTTTCCAGCGGCTCCAGCACCCTGACCGTGCGTCTGACCGGGCCGTGCTGCACGGTGATCACCATGCCCTTCCTGACTTCCCGCGACGGTTTCACTTCCGCATCATCCACCTTCACCTTGCCGCCGCGGCAGGCCTGGGTGGCCTGGCTGCGGGTCTTGAACACCCGAACGGCCCACAACCATTTGTCTATCCTGGGTCCCTGGTCTTCGGTCATGGCTTGGTATGCGATGCGGCCGTCTGCACCTTGGTTTTTTGTTTTAATCGTCGGATGGGGAAGGCCTCTTTTGCACCCCATCCCTATTTTTTGCGGAAATAGATTTTTATGGGCACGCCGGTAAAGTCCCACTTTTTGCGGATCTGGTTCTCCAGGTAACGGGCATAGGGCTCCCTGATGTATTGCGGCAGGTTGCAGAAGAAGGCAAATGCCGGATAATGTACGGGAAGCTGGGTCACATACTTGATTTTTATGTATTTGCCCTTGACCGCCGGGGGAGGGGTGGCCTGGATCAGCGGCAGCAGGTGGTCGTTGAGCTGGCTGGTGGATACTTTTCGGATGCGGTTGGCATACACCTGCAGGGCCGTTTCGATGGCCTTGTGAATGCGTTGTTTGTTCAGCACCGAAGTGAACAGCACGGGAATGTCCTTCAGCGGGGCCGTCCGTTCCCGGATCCTGGCCTCATACTCTTTGGCGGTATGGGTGTCCTTGGCGACCAGGTCCCATTTGTTCACCAGGACGACCACCCCTTTGTTGTTCCTGGTGGCAAGTCCGAACACATTCAGGTCCTGTGCTTCAAAGGGCTGGGTGCCGTCCGTCATCACCAGGCAGACATCCGAATTCTCGATGGCACGGATCGAACGCATCACGCTGTAAAACTCAATATTCTCCGAGACCCTGCCTTTTTTCCGCAGCCCGGCCGTGTCGACCAGGTAAAAGTCGAACCCGAAGGATTTGTACCGGGTGTATATGGTGTCGCGGGTCGTGCCCGGGATGTCCGTGACGATATTTCGTTCCTGTCCGATGAGGGCATTGATCAGGGAGGATTTGCCCACATTGGGCCGCCCGACCACCGCGATGCGCGGCAGGTCCTCCTCCGGCTCCTCATCGGGGATGTCTGACATGAGCTTGACGGCCTCGTCCAGCAGTTCGCCGGTGCCGCTCCCGTTGATGGAAGAAACGGGATAGACGGCGCCCAGCCCGAGTTCATAGAATACGGCCGCCTCGTTCATGATGCGTCCGTTGTCGGCCTTGTTGGCCACCAGCAGGGTGGTTTTGCCGCTGCGCCTCAGCATCCCGGCCACTTCGTCGTCCATCGGGTTGATTCCTTCCATGGCATCGACCAGGAAAAACACGACCGTGGCCTCCTCGATGGCGATGGCGACCTGTTGGCGGATCTGTTCCTCGAATACATCCTCCGAACCCACCACGTAGCCCCCTGTGTCGATCACGGAGAATTCCATGCCGTTCCAGTCGCTTTTTCCGTAATGCCGGTCGCGCGTGACCCCGGCAGTGGGGTCGACTATGGCGGCACGCTGCTGCACCAGGCGGTTGAAGAGGGTGGATTTGCCTACGTTGGGGCGGCCCACAAGGGCGATGATGTTGGACATGGGGTGGGGGGGGTTGGCTGTTGGCGGTTGGCTATTGGTTGTTGGCGGTTGGCTTTTGGCGGTTGGTTGTTGGCGGTTGGTTATTGGTAGCCGAAGCGGCGGAGTTTCATTTCGTCTTCCCGCCAGTTTTTGGTTACCTTGACGTGGAGCTCCAGAAAGACCTTCTTGCCCAGGAAGACTTCGATGTCTTTTCGGGCGTCGGTCCCGACTTTTTTCAGCGCCTTCCCCTGATGGCCGATAAGGATACCTTTCTGGGTTTCACGGGCCACATGGATTACACACCGGATATGGTCCATTTGGGCACCTTCCTTGTAGGACTCCACTTCCACCTCCACCGAATAAGGAATCTCTTTCTGGTAGTTCAGAAGGATCTTCTCACGGACCATCTCGGCCACAAAAAACCTAACGGGGCGGTCGGTCACCTCGTCCTTGGGGAAATAGGGCGGGGATTCGGGCATCAGTTCGAGGACCTTGACAAATACCTCGGGCACATTGAATCCGGTCAGGGCTGAGATGGGCAGGACCATCCATCCGGGATGGGCCTGCTTCCACTGTTCGCATTTGGCCACGACACGGTCCTGGGTGCCCAGGTCGATCTTGTTGATCAACACCATGACGGGGGTTCCCATTCCCCCGATTTTCTCCAGCATGCCGGGCTCATCAAAGTCCTTGTCCAACTCCGTCAGCAGGATGAACAGGTCGGCATCCTCCAGGGTGCTGCGCACAGAGCGCATCATCTGCTCCTGCAGCTTGTAATTGGGCTGGCTGATGACCCCCGGCGTATCCGAAAAAACCACCTGGTAATCCTCCCCGTTGGCGATGCCCATGATGCGGTGGCGGGTGGTTTGCGCCTTAGGGGTGATGATGGCCAGCTTCTCCCCCAGGATGGCATTCAGGAGGGTGGACTTTCCGGCGTTGGGGTTGCCGAGGATGTTTACGAAGCCTGCCTTGTGCATGGTTGTTTTGTCTTTGAAGGGATTAACCCGCAAAGTTAGCCCTTTTCCGCAAAATTATTTCCAAAGATTTGGTAAGTCGTGGTTTATTCCCTATTTTTGCATCCTGAATAACACAGAGTGCGGGGTGGAGCAGAGGTAGCTCGTCGGGCTCATAACCCGAAGGTCATAGGTTCGAATCCTATCCCCGCTACAAGGAAACCCTGTCCATCGAACGATGGACAGGGTTTTCCCATTTAAAAAGGGGCCACATTCGGGCAGTGGGTTCCGGCATTCAGCAAAGCATACCATGCCGGACCCATCCCCGCCGCGGGCAACTCCCCGAAAATCACAACTTCCTAAGGTCTTAGGTAACGCCCCACCGACCGTTTTTCCTCCTCGCTGGCCAGTTCGTTCATGTACTTTCGCACGATGGGGGGCGGTTCCTCCCCGAATGGCACGAAGATCAGGGCGGCGCTGTTCATGCAGAAACGCAGCCCGGTGGGCGGGGGTCCGTCATCAAATACGTGCCCCAGGTGGGATCCGCTGGCGGAGTCGATCACCTCGGTGCGGACCATGCCGTGGGAGCTATCCGTGCGGTAATAAACGGAGCCCGGGGTGATGGGAGCGTAGAAGCTGGGCCAGCCGCAGCCCGAATCGAACTTGGTGTCGGCTGCGAACAATGGCTGCCCCGTGGCGGCCGAGTAATATATTCCTGACTCCTTCGAGTCGTGATACCTGCCCGTGAAAGCCCTTTCGGTGCCCGCCAGGCGAAGGATCCGGAACTGTATGGGGTCGAGCAATTCCCTCCAGGCCTCTTCGGAGCGCTGCACGGGATACTTGCCCGGGTCGTTGTCCCTGATGTTGACGGTCATGTTTCGGTGCTGGTTTTGGCCCATGACAAGGATGGGGATGGCCATCAGCCACAGGATGACGTGATGGCGAAGGCCCGGCAGGCTTCGAAGCCAGCAAACTTTTGAAAACAATCCGTGTTTCATGGGTGTTGATAGAAAAATAGGTGAATTATTAAGATTTTTTAAGGCCCAGGCCTTTGCTATGTAGAACGATTTTAAATAACTTTGTGTTCAATGAAAAATCTATAAAACCAGAAATGATGAAAGCTTTATTTTCCATACTGTTTGCCACCATGCTGATGCTTCCAGCCGGTAAGGCTTTGGCTGCCGGCCAGGACGACAATCCCGGGGAGGCCACCTTCCGCGTATTGGGCAACTGCGGCATGTGCAAGGACCGCATCGAAAAGGCCGCCTACAGCGTCCGGGGGGTGCGTTCGGCATCGTGGGACCAGCAGGCGCAGCAGCTGACGGTCACCTGGCGGCCGGACCGGGCCGATCAGGAGGGCATCGAACGGGCTGTGGCCAGGGTGGGTCACGATACCGAGAACTTTCTGACCGATGATGAAACCCATGCCAATCTGCACGCTTGCTGCATCTATGAAAGGGATCCGGAGCTGCTGAAGAAGAACCGCCGGCACGACGAAAAGTAGCCGGCTGGTCAATGAACCAGATCCGGCGGAAATAATGTATTTTTGCCACAGTGATTCAAACCATCCGACAGACCACCGCCCTGCTCCTTGCGGCCTTTTTTCTTGTCTCCTTTACCGGGATGAGGCTGTTGGTGCATCACTGCATGGGCTGTGACACCACCGGCATCGTTTTTGCGGCGGCACAGCCGGACTGCTGCGGCCATGCCGGGAAGGCCGACCCCATGGATGGAGCTGGCGAAACCGCCTGCTGTGCCTTGCCGGGACCGGCAGCTGAACCTCCTGCCTGCGGGTTGAACGGGCCGGACGGATGCTGCCGGATCGAGGTGGTGTACCTGAAAAACGATGCGGAGCTGGCCTCCGAACGCCCGGTGGTCCGGGTGGAAGCCCCCGCCCTGGTGGTATTGCATGCCCTCGCTTCAGGCGAAGGCCTGTTGACCGACAGGGAGCCGGAGTCTTTATCCGGTACTTCCAAAACAGACCCCCCGCCCCGCCTCACGGGACGGGAGTTCATCCTCTTTTCCCACCATCTGAAGATCGCCTCCTGACTTTTTAACGGACCCAACAACGACCTGCCGGCAAAGCCACCATGCATCCTGCATGCCCGGCCAATGGCAGCATCCATTGTGTACCATTAAAAAGCTTCAAACATGTCTTTTATTCAATTCTTTGTTGCCCGGCAACGGTCTGTTGTTCAGATCGCCGCGATTGTATTTCTCCTGTTTTTACAGGCCATTCCCGCCAGGGGACAATCTTCCGGATACCTCAGGGGCAAGGTGATGGAGAGGGAAACCCAGGGGAATCACGAACACCTGCAGCCCCTGGCCGGGGCCAATGTGTTCTGGCTGGGAACCACCCAGGGGGTGGCCACCGGTGCGGATGGAACCTTCCGGCTGGCCCTGCCCTCCCGCCTGCCCCACCAGTTGGTGGTCAGTTACATCGGCTACGAAAGCGACACCCTGATGATCACCACTGCACAAGAGTCGGTGGAGGTGATCCTGTCGGCCACCCGGGAACTGAACGAGGTGGTGGTGGCCGGCAGGCGCCCGGGCACCCATGTGTCTTCCCTGGAGCCCATCATGACCCAGGTAATCACTTCCACCGAGCTGCAACGGGCCGCCTGCTGCAACCTCAGCGAGGCGTTCGAAACCAACGCTTCGATCGACGTGTCATACAGTGACGCGGTATCGGGAGCCCAACAGATACAGATGCTGGGCCTTGCCGGGACCTACAGCCAGATCATGACCGAGAACATGCCCACGATCCGCGGACTGGGTCAGCCGTTCGGGCTGGGGTTCATCCCGGGCCCGTGGATGGAGTCCATCCAGATCTCCAAAGGCTCGGCCAGCGTGATCAACGGTTACGAGTCCATCACGGGACAGATCAACGTGGAGCTCAAGAAGCCCGAGGGACCCGAACGGTTTTATTACAATTTTTACGCGAACGACTTTGGCAGGCTGGAGAGCTCCGTTCTGGGGGCGGTGGACCTCAGCCCGCTGTGGAGCACCATGGTCATGGCCCACGGGGAGTTCATGAACAACCAGATCGACCACAGCCACAATGCCTTCCTGGACCATCCGATGATGAAAAAATACAACATCCTCAACCGTTACCGCTACGACCGCCCCGGGGTGATGGAGTCGCAGTTTGGCTTCCGGGTGCTGAAGGAGGAACGCCAGGGGGGACAGGTCGCCTTTTTCGAGAACGGGGAGAACTGGGGCTCGGACAGCTATTTCGGTTTCGGGGTGAACACCAGCCGCTACGAGGCGTTTGCCAAAACGGGTTTCTTCTTCCGGGGCCTGCCCGATGCCAGCCTGGGGACCCAGCTCAGCTTCACCCACCACAGCGTGGCATCCCATTACGGACAGCGGCCATACGACGGCACCCAGAATTCATTTTACGCCAACATCCTGTTTGAGAACAGCCTGGGACATCCAGACCACCGCTTCACCACGGGAATCAGCTACCTGCTGGACGATTACAGCGAATCCCTCAGCGACTCGCTGTTTGCACGCAGGGAATCGGTGCCGGGCGCCTTTTTCCAATACACCTACCAGCTGCCTGAGCGGCTGACCCTGAGCGGCGGGCTGCGGCTGGATTTTCATAACCTGTTCGGCACGTTCTTTACCCCGCGATTTCACCTGCGCTATGCGATCGATGAGCGCACCACCTTCAGGGCCTCGGCCGGGAAAGGCTACCGCATCCCCAACCCGGTCGCCGAAAACACCGGGCTGCTGGTCAGCAGCAAACGATTCAGGGTCCTGGAGGACCTCCTGCCCGAACAGGCCTGGAATGCCGGGGGCAGTCTCACCCGCCACCTGATGCTGTTCGGCCGCGATGCCTCCCTGGCGGCCGAGGTGTACCGCACCACGTTCGTGAACCAGCTTGTCGTGGATGTGGATACCGACTACCGTGAGGCCCGCTTCTACAACCTGAACGGGCGGTCTTTTGCCAACAACTACCAGCTGGAGTTCAGCTTCGAACCTTTCCTGTTCTTTGAAGTGACCGCGGCCCTGCGCTATTCCGATGTGCAGATGACCATCCGGGAGGAGTTGCTTGCCAAGCCTTTCGTGAACCGATACCGGGGTTTGCTCACCGGCTCCTACGCCACCCGCAACAACCGCTGGCAGATCGATGCCACGGCCCAGTTCAACGGTCCCGGCCGCATCCCGGTGATCGCCAACCACACCGATGCCTTCCATTTCCCGGAGGCCTCGCCGGCCCATGTCCTGCTGCTGGCCCAGGTGACCTACCGCTGGCGCAATCTCGACATTTACCTGGGGGGGGAGAACCTGACCGGCTTCCGGCAGGAGCATCCCATCATCGACCCGGGCAACCCCTTCGGGGAACATTTTGACGGGAGCATGATCTGGGGACCCCTCACCGGGCGCATGTTTTACATGGGGTTGAGGTTCAGTATCGACAGGGGGTAAATTTTTTCCAACAGGATGAAGGAAATGTTTTTTTTTCTAACTTGCACCCCATAATAAGCTCCCCTTAAAACAACATGATGCCATGAAGAAAATTGCCATTCTTTCCTTTATCCTGCTGGTAAGCGTGCCGGCATTGCTGGCCCAGCGCGATCCGGGCACCGGACCGGCCCCGCTTTCGGCCATGCAGACCAATGCCTCCATCCTCCCCGTAGACGGCACGACCACCTCGGCGGCCGACCTGGTGGAAGCCTTGTTAGGGCCGGATGTGCCCTACACCATCCTCAATGCCAGTTTCTTTCAGGGACTGGACAGTGAGAACCAGCCTGTTTCCGCGGCCGGCCTGTTTCGTGATGGTTTGCAGGCTGGTCTTGGACTCCGGGGCGGGGTGGTCATGAGCAGCGGCCTGATCCACCATCCCTTTGTGGAGAACGCGATCAATGCCCAGCATGGACTTCCCGGCGATCCGGACCTGGATGCCATCAGCACGGCACCCGACGGAACGTTCGATGCCGCCGTGCTGGAGTTCCAGTTCACGGCCCAGGGCGACCTCTGGCCCCTGAGAATCGTTTTTGGGTCATTTGAACAATCCAACGCCATCATCGACTATGATGATGCCTTCGCCCTCTTTGTGAACGGGACCAATGTGGCCCTGATCCCGGGTACAGCCGACGCGATGACCGTGAACAATTTCGGTCCGGCGGTCAACGAAGACTTCTTCATTGACGGCAGTGACAGCCCCGGCAACGAGCTGGGCTGGCACACCACCCCTATGGGGATCGATGTGCCTTTGGTGGCAGGGCAGACCTATACGGTCAAACTCGCGATTGCCGACGGCGACGACACGCTGGTGGACTCTTTTATTTTCCTGCAATCTCCCCACTACCCGCCCGTGCCGCTCTCCGGCTGGGGCCTTTACCTTGCCCTGGGCCTGATTCTCGCAGGCGCCGTCTTCATGGCACGCCGCTGGATGTAAGACGAGGAACGCAGCACGAAAGACCGGACATTAAAGGCGGGGAATCAAATGACCCGCCCCATCTCCTTCGCTTTAATCTTTTTTAAGCCCCGGGCCCCCGCCCGGGGCTTTTTTGTCCTCCCGTATTTTTTTGCCCGGCCTTTGCCATGGTCCAGAATTTCCCCTATATTAAGGGGGCGGGTTTTGATTAAAAACCAATCATTTTCCAAGGAGAAGGATCATGAACGGCAAGGTGCTGGGCAAGGTGCGCATCCTGGCCGATGCGGCCAAGTACGATGTGTCCTGCTCCTCCAGCGGCAGCCGCCGCAGCAGGGGAGACGGCCTGGGCCATGCCGTGCATGCCGGGGTGTGCCATTCCTTCACGGAGGACGGCCGCTGCATCTCCCTGCTCAAGATCCTCTATACCAACCACTGCATCTACGACTGCGCCTACTGTGTGAACCGCCGCAGCAACGACGTGCCCCGCAGCGCCTTCACCGTGAAGGAACTGGTGGACCTCACCCTGAATTTCTACCGGCGCAATTACATCGAGGGACTTTTCCTCAGCTCCGGGGTGGTCGTGAGCCCGGACCACACCATGGAACGCCTGGTGGCCGTGGCGCGGACCCTGAGGCAGGAGCACCGCTTCCACGGCTACATCCACCTGAAGGCCATCCCGGGGGCCTCCCCCGGCCTCGTGGCAGAGGCCGGGCTATGGGCCGACCGCATCAGCGTGAACATCGAGATCCCGTCCGAATCCAGCCTGAAGCTGCTGGCGCCAGAGAAGGACTATCCCAGTGTGTACAGCCCCATGAACCAGATCCGGCAGGGCATCCTGGAAAGCCGGGAGGAGCGGCGCAAATACAAAAAGGCACCCCGCTTTGCCCCGGCCGGACAAAGCACCCAGCTGGTGGTCGGGGCCAGTCCGGAAACCGACTTCGGCATCCTGAAGCTGGCCGCCGGCCTGTACGGGGAACAGCAGCTCAAAAGGGTGTACTATTCCGGCTTCGTGCCCGTGAACCCCGGCGACAGCCGCCTGCCCGTCCTGCAGAAGCCGCCCCTGCTGCGGGAGAACCGCCTCTACCAGGCCGACTGGCTGATGCGCTTCTACCACTTTCGTTACGACGAGATCCTGGATGAACAGCACCTGTCGCTCGATCCCCACATGGATCCCAAGCTGGCCTTCGCCCTGCGCAATCCCCAGCAGTTCCCGGTCGACCTGAACAGGGCCCCTTACGAAATGATCCTGCGCGTGCCCGGCATCGGGGTGCGCTCCGCCCGGCTGATCGTGGCCAACCGCCGTTTCGGCAGTGTGACCTTCACCCACCTCAGGCGCATGGGGGTGGCGCTGAACCGGGCCCGCTACTTCATCCTGTGCCGGGAACTGCCCCCCGCTGCGGCCTCCCTGCCACCGGAACAGATCCGGCGCAAACTGCTGACAAATAAAAAGGAACCCGCCAACCAACTGGTATTGGCTTTCGGCGATTAGCCTTTGGCCAACCACCAACAACCAACAACCAACAACCAATGCCCACCTACACTTACGACGGCACTTTCGAAGGCTTCCTCACGGTGGTGTTCCGGGCCTTCGCCGGCCGGCAGCGCCCCGAAGCCATCCTGGCAGAACGCCCGGGCGTGCAGATGCCCCTGGGAGACCTCTTGCCCATCCGACGAAACGACACCCAGGCCCGGCGGGTGTGGGAGGGGCTGGAACAGAAAACAAGCATGAAAAATGCCCGGCTGGTGCACGTGGCTTTCCTGGCGCAGGAGCCGCAAACCGAGATGCTGCTGTGGCAGTACCTGGAAAAGGTGTTTCGTGGAGGGGACCCCGGGTACCACCTGAACCTGCTCGATGAAACCGTGTTCCGGCTGGTGCAGATGGCCCGGCGGGTGAAGCTTGAAGTGCACCGTTTCCACGGGCTGGTGCGCTTTCAGAAGACGGCCGACGGCATGTACTTCGCCCCGGTGGCGCCCGACCACGACATCCTTCGTTTGCTGGCCCGGCATTTCAGGAACCGTTACGGGGGACAGAAGTGGGTGATCTACGACACCCGCAGACAGTATGGCATCTATTACGATACCTTGGCGGTCAGGGAGATCGTCCTGGAGAACCACCGCATCGACCTGCGCAGCGGCAACCTGGCCACCGGGGTCCGCGACCTGGACGAGGATTTTTATTGCCGGCTCTGGCAGGGCTACTACGATGCCGTCAACATCCTGGAGCGCCGCAACCACCGGCAGATGCGCCGCGCCATGCCGGTCCGTTACTGGAAGTACCTGCCCGAGAAAAGCAGGAGGGGGGACTGAGATCGTCCCGCCAACGGGCATAATTTGGTCCGTGGCTTTCGGGGTTTGCCCCAAATCCCTTATTTTTGATTTTTCGTCGGACGGGCCAGGCGCCCCCGGCGGCAGCAACCACCCAACAGCCCGTGCCATGGAACAGCAACCCTGGGTCGACAGATTCCTGATATGGCGGCAGAAGCACATCAGCGACCGGAACTTCACCCTGGTCCTGTGTGTGGTCATCGGCTTGCTGGCCTCCATCGCGGCGGTTATCCTGAAGACCTCGGTGCACTACCTGGAGGCCTGGGTGCGGAACATCCCGGCCAGGCACATGGAAAATTACTTCTTCCTGGTGTTCCCCCTGATCGGCATCCTGATCACCGTCTTTTACGTGCGCACCTTCGTCAGGGACGACATCAGCCACGGGGTCACCCGCATTCTGTATGCCATTTCACGCAACAAGGGGGTGATGAAGCTGCACAACACCTATTCTTCCATCATCGCCTGCACGTTTACCGGCGGGCTGGGCGGGTCGGTGGGGATGGAGGCACCCATCGTGTCGACCGGGGCGGCCATCGGCTCCAACGTGGCCCAGGCGGTCAGGTTCGGGCACAAGCGCAGCGCCATGCTCATCGGCTGCGGGGCCGCCGCCGCCATTGCCGCCATCTTCAAAGCCCCCATCGCCGGTTTGATCTTCGCCCTGGAGGTGCTCATGCTCGATTTAACAGTAGCCTCCATCATCCCGTTGCTGTTCGCCACCGTCACGGCGGCCATTTTCTCGGCCCTCTTCCTGGGGGAACAGGTGGAGTTTTATTTCACACTCAGGGACGCCTTCAATTACGGGTCGGTGCCCTTTTATGTGGCCCTGGGGGTGGTGACGGGACTGGTGTCGCTGTATTTTTCCTGGATGAACGGCCGGGTGGAGAACCGGATCAAGAAAATCACCACGCCCTACAAGCGGGCCCTGGTCGGCGGCACCGTCCTGGGGGTGCTCATTTTCCTTTTTCCCCCGCTCTTCGGGGAAGGCTATTTCACCATGCGCAGCATGCTGTCGGGTCAGCCGGAAAACCTTCTGCTGGAGAGTCCCTTCGGCCACCTGGTGGACGACAGCGGGCTGCTGTTCATCGGTTTCCTGATCATGGTGCTCTTCTTCAAGGCCATCGCCACCAGCCTGACCACCGGGGCGGGCGGCATCGGGGGGGTGTTTGCCCCCAGCCTCTTCATGGGCGGCATCACCGGTTTCGTGTTTTCCAGGCTGGTCAACCTGTTCAGCGGCTTCCGCATTTCCGAATACAATTTTTCCCTGGTGGGCATGGCCGGCCTCATCGCCGGCGTGATCCATGCCCCGCTCACGGCCATCTTCCTGATCGCAGAGATCACCGGGGGCTACCAACTGTTCATCCCCCTGATCATCACCTCGTCCATTTCCTACCTGACCGTGTTCTACTTCCAGCCGCACTCCCTCTACACCAAGAAGCTGGCAGAAAAGGGAGAGCTGCTTACCCATCATAAGGACCAGGCCGTGCTGACCCTGCTGAATGTGGAATCGGTGGTCGAAACCAACCTCCATACCGTATCGCCCGACCAGACCCTGGGCGACCTGGTGCAGGTGATCGCCCGTTCCCCCCGCAATATTTTTCCCGTGGTGACCCGCGAAAACGATTTCCTGGGGATCGTGACCCTGGACGATGTGCGGGAGATCATGTTCGACCGCAGCAAATACGACGAGCTGACGGTCCGCAAGCTGATGTTCCAGCCCCGTGCGACGGTCAGCCCGGACGAGCCCATGGAATCGGTCATGAAGAAGTTCCGCGATTCCGGGTTGTGGAATATGGCTGTCGTGGACAAAGGCAAATACAGGGGCTATGTGTCCCGGTCCAATGTGTTCAACGTCTACCGCAAGATGCTGATCGAATTTTCGGAGGACTGATCCATGAAAGTGACCAGGAACAAATACTGGGAACAGCTGCGCCCCGTGGTGAAGAGCCTTCCGGCCGCCCCGGGGGTTTACCAGTATTACGACGAGAGGGGAACCATCCTTTATGTGGGCAAGGCCAAGAACCTGCGCAAAAGGGTGGCGTCCTACTTCAACAGGGACCAGTCTGAGAGCGGCAAGGTGCGGTTGATGGTGCGCCGCATTGCCGAGATCCGCCACATCGTGGTCGGCAGCGAACTGGATGCCCTTTTGCTGGAGAACAACCTGATCAAGAAATACCAGCCGCGTTACAACGTGATGCTGAAGGACGACAAGACGTTTCCCTGGATCTGCATCAAGAACGAACCTTTCCCGCGCATCTTTCCCACCCGCAACCTGGTGCGTGACGGCAGCACTTACTTTGGCCCTTACGCCTCGGTGCGCATGATGCACACCCTGCTGGAGCTGATCCGCCAGTTGTTTCAGTACCGCACCTGCCGCCTCAGGCTCAGCCCGGAAAACATCCGCGCGGGCAAGTTCAAACGCTGCCTGGAGTACCATATCGGTAATTGCAAGGCGCCCTGTGAAGGGCTTCAGGACGAGGCGGACTACCTGGAGACCATCGGACAGGTGGAAGACATTCTCCGGGGCAACCTGTCGAGGGTCATGGCCCGGCTGCGGCAGCTCATGAAGGACTATGCCGGACAACACGCCTTCGAGAAGGCCAATGTGGTCAAGGAGAAAATTGGCCTTCTGGAACGATTTCAAAGCAAGTCCATGGTGGTCAGTGCCCGCATCCACAATGTGGATGTATACAGCATCGTAAGTGATGCCGGGTCCGGCTATGTGAACTTCATCAAGGTGGTGAACGGGGCCGTGGTGCAATCCCATACGGTGGAGATCAAAAAGCAGCTGGATGAAAGCGACCGGGAGCTGCTGGAGGTGGCCATCACAGAATTGCGGCAGCGGCTGCAGAGCAATGCCACAGAGGTGGTGGTGCCCCTGAGACCCTCCCTGCCCATCCCGGAGGTGAAGTTCGTGGTGCCCCAGCGGGGCGACAAGAAAAAGCTCCTCGAGCTGAGCCAGCGCAACGCCACCTATTACCGCCTTGAGAAATACAAGCAAAAGGAGCTGGTCGACCCGGAACGTCATGCCCGCCGCATCCTGGAGAAGGCAAAAGAGGAGCTTCACCTGCCCCGGCTGCCGGTCCACATCGAATGCTTCGACAACAGCAACACCCAGGGCAGCTACCCGGTGGCTGCCATGGTGGTTTTTCGCCAGGGCCGGCCCAGCAAAAAGGAATACCGGCATTACAACATCAAAACGGTGGAGGGGCCCAATGATTATGCCTCCATGGAGGAGGTGGTTTTCCGGCGTTACAGGCGACTGATCGACGAGGGACAGGAGCTGCCGCAGCTGGTGGTGGTGGACGGGGGCAAGGGACAGTTAAGCTCCGCGGCCGCCGCCCTGAACCGGCTGGACCTGAGGCAAAAGCTGCCCGTTATAGGGATTGCAAAAAGGCTGGAGGAGATCTATTTTCCGGGAGACAGCGTTCCGCTATACATCGACAAAAAGTCTGAGACCCTCAGGCTGATACAGCATATGCGCGATGAGGCACACCGCTTCGGCATCACCCACCACCGCAGCCGTCGTGAAAAGGGCAGCCTGGCTTCCACCCTTCAGAACATCCCCGGGGTGGGCCCCAAAACCATACAGCTTTTGCTGCAGCAATTCCGGTCAGTGGCCGGCATCCGGCGCGCGGCGCCGGAGGAGTTGGCGGCAGCCGTCGGACCGGCAAAGGCCCGCAGGATCCTGGAGCATTTTTCTGCCGGTCCCGGCTAAAAAAAGCCCGTCGCGCACAGCTTTTTTTCCAATATGGTTTATATTTGCCTGTTATGGGAACAGGAATCTTAAACGGGGTGTAAATCAAATTCAAAAGACATGAAGGGTAAACTGACCAGAAGGAAATTCATCGGCAACACCGCCATGGCCACTGCCGGATTCACCATCGTGCCGAGCACGGTGGTTAGCGGGCTGGGGCACAAGGCCCCGTCCGACAAACTGAATATCGCCGGGGTGGGCGTGGGCGGACGCGGCTTTGCCGTGCTGCGGCAAATGGAAGCCGAGAACATCGTGGCCGTCTGCGATGTGGACTGGCGTTACAGCCAGCGTTGTTTCGATCATTTTTCGGGGGCCCGAAAGTACTGGGACTGGCGCCGCATGTTCGACGAAATGGGCGACAGCATCGATGCGGTCATGGTGGCCACATCGGACCATACCCATGCGGCCATTGCCGCCCATGCCATCGCCATGGGCAAGCATGTCTATGTGGAGAAGCCGCTCACCCATACGGTCTATGAATCGCGGTTGCTGACCCGCCTTGCCGAACATTACCAGGTGGCCACCCAGATGGGCAACCAGGGGTCTTCGGGCGAGGACGTCAGCCTGATCTGCGAATGGCTCTGGAACGATGAGATCGGGGAGGTGACCAAAGTGGAGGCCTTCACCGACCGGCCCATCTGGCCGCAGGGCCTGCCGCGGCCGAAGGAGGTACAGGCGGTGCCTGACACGATGAACTGGGACCTGTTCATCGGTCCCGCCCCCATGAGGCCTTACCATGAGATTTACACACCCTGGAACTTCAGGGGTTGGTGGGACTTCGGGACAGGGGCGCTGGGAGATATGGCGTGCCACATCCTGCACCCGGTGTTCAAGGGACTGAAGCTGGGCTACCCGGCACGGGCCCAGGGAAGCTCGACCCTGCTGCTGCTCGACTCGGCCCCCAACGCCCAGAAGGCGCGGATGGTGTTTCCTGCAAGGCCGGCCCATCCGGATTCTAAAATCGGCTTTCCCGAAGTGGAGGTCGACTGGTATGATGGCGGGCTGCGTCCGCTGATGCCTGAAGGCTGGCCCGAAGGCAGGGACATGAACGATGCCGGAGGGGGGGTGATCTTCCACGGCACAAAAGACAAGCTCATCTGTGGCTGTTACGGACTGAGACCCTGGCTGCTGTCGGGCCGTGTTCCCGAGGCACCCAAAAAGCTTCGCCGGGTGGAGCTTGGTCATTATATGGACTGGATCCGTGCCTGCAAGGAAAGCCCGGAGAACCGGCTGGAAACCGCCTCTTCATTTAAGGAGGCCGGACCATTCAACGAGATGGTCGTGATGGGCGTGCTGGCAGTGCGCCTGCAGGAATTGCACAAGGAGCTGGAATGGGACGGAGAGAAGATGGCGTTCACCAATATTTCGGACGACGAGACCCTGCGCATCGTGATCGAGGACGGCTTCGACATCACCGACGGGCATCCGACATTCGATAAAACGATGACCGATCCGATCAATGCCAAAGCCTTTGCCAGCGAGCTGATCCGGCACACTTACCGGGATGGGTGGGATCTGCCGCCCATGCCGTAACGGGATCCAGGCAGGTACGGGCCGGGCCCTGTAAAACACCCGGTACCCGGCTTCGGACAGTACTTATATGTTTCACAAATAAACCAACCCAACGATGAAAATCATGAAATCATTACGGAACATGACTGCCCTGCTGGTGGTCGCCGGCATGGCGCTGACCGCCTGCGGCCCCCGGCCACAGCAGGAGGAGCAGGAAGAAGAACTGCCCATCAACACCCTCAGCCAGCAGGAGATCGACGAAGGTTTTTTCCTGCTTTTTGACGGAGAGACATTCGATGGCTGGCGCGGCTACAACCGGGAAGCCTTTCCGGAGGCCGGATGGGTGATCGAGGACGGCGTTCTGAAAGTGCTCGGGGCCGGAACCGGTGAGGCCGGCGGACAAGGAGGGGACATCATTTACGATCAGAAGTTCCTGGACTTTCACCTGAAGATGGAATGGAAGGTATCTCCCGCCGGGAATAGCGGCATTTTTTACCTGGCCCAGGAGGTCGAGGGCGAACCCATCTGGAAGTCGGCGCCTGAAATGCAGGTTCTTTGCAACGAGGGGCATGTCGATGCCATGCTGGGAGAGGACGGCAACCGCATGGCCGGCTCGCTCTACGACCTGGTCCCTGCCAAACCCCAGAATGCCCATCCCACGGGAGAATGGAACCAGGTGGAGGTCATCGTCTTCAAAGGCACGGTGATCCACCGCATGAACGGGGAGAATGTTGTGGAATACCACCTGGGTACCCCTGACTGGGAGCGCAAGGTGGCCGGCAGCAAGTTCGCCGAATTCCCCTGGTTCGGAAAGTACGAGCCCGGATACATCGGACTGCAGGACCACGGCGACGACGTGTGGTTCCGCAACATCCGGCTCAAGGAGTTGTAGCCCGGGACGATGCATTTCGTGAAAAGCCCATCGCGCAGCCTTGCGCGATGGGCTTTTCTTACGGGAATGACGTGGCCGTGGATGTGCCTTAATAGTTCTTTGCCGGATACTGGTCCTCCCACCACTCGGGCTGGTCTTTCAGGTACTTGTCCCACCAGGCCATGATGGCATTATGCCATTGGATGCGTTTGGAGTAGGTCACGATGTGGTGGTCTTCTCCCTTGACCAGGATGAGCTCCACGGGACGGTCCAGCATCTTCAGCGCGGTGAACAGCTGGATGCTCTCTCCCGGAGGCACGTTGGTGTCGCTGTCGCCCGTCAGCAGCAATAGCGGGGTGGTGATTTTGTCTGCCCGGAACAGCGGGCTTTGGTCCACATAGATCTCGGGGCTGTTCCAGGGGAAGCTCCCGGCAGAGGCCTCGGCACTGTAGGAATATCCCCAGTAACCTTCCCCCCAGTAGCTGGAAATGGAGCTGATCCCCGCATGGGAGATGGCGGCCGCAAACAGGTCGGTACGGGTCATCAGCAGCATGGTCATGAAGCCCCCGTATGAGGCCCCGGCGCACCCGACCCTGGATCCGTCCACAAAGGGATGGGCCTGCAAAAAGGCCCGGGTGCCTTCGATGATCTCATCGGCCACGGTGATGCCCCAGTTGTTCACATGGGCGGCGGAGAATTCCTGTCCGAAGCCGGTGGCCCCGCTGGGCTGCAACACATAGACCACATAGCCGTTGCCGGCCCACAGGTTGAACGGGTACCGCCCCCCGAAGGTCCGGCCCACGGGCGTGGTGCCTCCGTAATAGTAAACGATCATGGGGTATTGGCGTTCCGGGTCGAATCCCGGAGGCAGGTAGTAACGCCCTTTGATTTCCACCCCGGTCGAGGCGGTAAAATCCCAGTTGCCCGTTTCTCCAAGTGCCACATGGCGAAAAGCCTCTCCTTCCGTGTCCTCAAGAACCCTGCTGCGCTCGTTGGACAGGTTCATCACATAGGCTTTGCGCGGGGCGTTCGTCTGGTTGCCCAGGAAGGTCATCAGGGGAGCATGGGCGGCAAGGCCCATGCCCGAGGCATAATCCACCCCGGTCTGCACCAGGCTGAACCGGTCGCGGCGGGGGTCGTAGCGGTAGATGCGCTGGTAGTCCTCGTCCACCGTCAGGATATACACCTGGTTGCTTTGCGCATGCCAGCGCACCGAGGACACCGAGGGGGCGAATTCCAGGGTAAAGCAACGTGCGGTGCGTGTCTGCAGGTCATAAACATAGGCCTGGGTATCGTAATTGTTGGGGATGGTCCCCTCCGGGACGTTCTCCCCGGCCCCGCCAAAGGCGGAGGGGCCGCCGGTGGCCAGCAATTTCGTGCCGTCGGGGGAGAAGGAGGCGGAAACCGCCCACTGCTGATCCTTCAGCAGGGTGTCGACCTGCAGGGTCTCCAGATCGAGCAGCATGAGGTCCTGTTTGACGTAGGGGCGTTCCTGGTAGTCGGGTCTTGACTGGCTGATCAAAAGGGTCTTGTTGTCGGGGCTGATGTCTTCCAGGCTGGTGGTCCGGCTCCCGTGTGTCAGGCGGGTGCGGATCCCGGTGGCCACGTCCAGGTGGTACAGAAAGCTGCGGTTTCGCCAGTGGCCGGGACGGTCCTGCATGCCCAGCACCTGACGCATGGTGGCATCGGTGCCGGAACCATCCTCCCGGATCGAATAGATGATAAACGACTCGTCGGGCGACCAGCTGAACCCGCCCATCTTGTCCACATCCTCCAGGATCACCTTTTGCTCCCCGGTTTCCATGTGGTGCCAGTGGATGGTGGTCTTGCCCTCGCGGGTGCTTGTGTAGGAAACGGCATTGCTTTTGGGGAGCCAGGACACCCTTGAGGCCCTTGAGTGGCGAAAAGAATGGACTGTTTGCCCGTCGCTGAAACGCCGGATCTCGGTCCAGCGTTCCGACTGGTCGGAAGGGGGAAGGGAGCGGCTGAAGCTGATGGCATACAGGCTGCCGTCGGAGGAGGGATCCACCCCGGTGACCTTGAGTCCGTCCATGATGTGGCTGATGTTCTTGATGTTGGCAGGATCCAGTTTGGGTGCCAGGTCGGTTGTCTTGAATGGGTCCTTCACCTCCAGGTTGGCCATGACTTTCCAGCCGAGGCCTTCCCCCGGCGGACGCAAGGTCTTGATCACCAGCAGGTGGGTTCCCCGATCCAGCTTCAATTCCTGGGATACTTTCCCGATGGTGTTCTCTTCCTTCTCCACGCTGGCCTTGGTGCCGATGCGCCGGCCGTTCAGGTAGGCTTCCAGCATGTAGGGACTTTTGATCTCCAGCTGGGTTTTGACCCAGCGGTCGGCCCGGATATAAGTGGCCAGGTAAGCCAGTTGTGGCCTGGCGGGGCTGTCTTCCCCATCCAGGATCACATAGCCGTTCTCATCGGTGGAACCCGGCACCCACGTCCTTTCCAGTCCGCCGGTCCATGGGAGAACCTTCCCCTCTTCCGGGAAATAATCCGCCAGATCGAAAAAATCGAAGCCCAGCAGGTCTCGGTCCGAAAAGGCCTTGCCCTGGGTGTTTTCCACCTCGTGGAAAACCGGATAGTTGACATCCACCGGCTGGATAACCAGCCAGGCGGGAATTACCATCTTCTCTTCAGCCCTGGCAAATCCGGAGGCCATGCAAATCACAAGCAGGAAAACAAACAGACGTCTCATGGTGTTGGTATTTAGAAGGTGAATGATGCAATAAGGGGGTAAAAATACCAATTTTGGGGTATTCGGCGGCTTTTTGTTTCTTCCCCATGTGCCAAAATATGTTTAATTTTGGGGCTTATTTAAGTCGTTATTAATGAACTATATAAAACTTCCCTACAGCAATGGAAAGAGACCACCGGATTTTTGATTTGATCGGGCAGGAACGCGACCGCCAGATGCATGGCGTCGAACTGATTGCCTCGGAGAACTTCGTCAGCGACCAGGTCATGGAGGCCATGGGGAGCGTGATGACCAACAAATATGCAGAGGGCTATCCCGGCCGGCGCTACTATGGCGGCTGCCAGATCGTGGACCAATCAGAACAGCTGGCCATTGACAGGGCCAGGGAGTTGTTCGGTGCCGAATGGGCCAATGTGCAGCCCCACAGCGGGGCCCAGGCCAATGCGGCCGTTTTTCTGGCCTGCCTGCAGCCGGGGGATACCTTCATGGGCCTGGATCTGAGCCACGGCGGCCACCTGTCCCACGGCGCCCCGGTGAACCTCAGCGGCATCCTCTATCGTCCCGTCGCCTACGGCGTGAGCGAAGAAACCGGCACGATCGATTATGAGGAGATGGAGCGCATCGCCCTGAAGGAAAAGCCCCGGCTCATTGTGGCGGGGGCTTCGGCCTATCCGCGCGACTGGGACTATGCCCGCATGCGGGAAGTAGCCGACAAGGTGGGGGCCCTCCTGATGGCCGACATCGCCCATCCTGCCGGCCTCATTGCGGCCAAACTGCTCAACGATCCCCTGCCGCACTGCCACATCATCACCACCACCACGCACAAAACCCTCAGGGGACCGCGTGGGGGAATGATCTTGATGGGCAAGGACTTTGAGAATCCCTGGGGACTGAAAACCCCCAAGGGGGAGGTCAAAATGATGTCGGCCGTGCTGGACAGTGCTGTCTTCCCGGGAACCCAGGGCGGGCCACTGGAGCACGTGATCGCCGCCAAGGCGGTGGCCTTCGGGGAGGCGCTCAGTCCTTCCTGGAAGCAATACGGGGAGCAGGTCATGAAAAACGCCCAGGCCATGGCAAAGGCGTTCGTGGAAAGGGGCTACCACGTGACTTCCGGAGGAACTGACAACCATCTGATGCTGATCGACCTGCGTTCAAAATTTCCGGACATTACCGGCAAGAAGGTTGAAAACACCCTGGTGCGGGCAGACATCACCATCAACAAGAACATGGTGCCTTTCGACAGCCGCTCCCCGTTCCAGACCTCAGGCATCCGGATCGGCACCCCGGCCGTCACCACCAGGGGCCTCAAGGAAAAGGATGTGGTTTATATTGTGGAGCTGATCGACGAGGTCATTTCCCACATTGACGATGAGCAGGTGATCGAAGGGGTGCGCCGCAAGGTCAACGAGTTGATGGAGCAGTTCCCCCTGTTCTCCTACTAACCAAAGGCAGGCATGTGGTGGGCCCTGCCGGTCTTTCAGGCAGGTCCCACCCGCCCGCTTTCTCAAAGGCAAGCCCATGGCAAAGACACTGTTGCTGGCCCGGCATGGCAAATCTTCCTGGAATCAGCCCACGCAGCCCGATCATGAACGCACCCTACTCGATACCGGGGTGGAGCGAACCAGGTTGGTGGGGCAGTGGCTTGCGCGGCAGGAAATCATGCCCGGCCTGGTGGTTGCAAGTCATGCCGTAAGGGCCCTGGATACCGCGAGGTTGCTGGCAGAGGCGTTGGGTTATCCTCCCGGGGAGGTGCAGGTTGAGCCCGGCATATACCACCAGGGGGCCGAAGGAGTCTATGAGCTGCTCGTGACTTTGCCTGACGACAAGGACTGTGTGCTGCTGGTCGGGCACAACCCGGTCCTTACCCAGCTGGCCAACCTTTTCCTGAAAGAACCGGTCCAATACATGCCAACCACCGGGGTCGTCGGGGTCGGCTTCGACTGCGAAAAATGGGAAGAGATCCCTCTGGCCTCTCATAAAGTGCTGTTTCTGATCACCCCCAAGATGCTCAGGCCGTGAAAAAACCTGACCTGGTCAATCGGGAAATCAGCTGGTTGTCTTTTAACGACAGGGTCCTGCAGGAGGCGGCAGACGAGCGGGTTCCCCTTGTGGAACGGATGCGCTTTCTGGGCATCTACTCCAACAATCTGGATGAGTTTTTCCGTGTCAGGGTGGCCACCCTGCGGCGGCTGGCCGACATGGTCAAAAAGCACACGGTCGACCTGGACTTTGACCCGGAGGCGGTTCTGGCTAAGATCAACAAGATCTATCTGAAGCGACAGAAACGCTTCGACGGCATCCACCGGGAGCTGATCGGCAAGCTGGAAGAGGAAGGGATTTTCCTGCTCAACGAAAAGCAGCTTACCGGGGAGCAACAGGCATTCGTGGGCCGGTATTTCAGGGAGACGGTCCGTCCGGCCATCTTCCCGCTGATGGTGCGGAATCTCCGGCGCACTTCCTTCATCCGTGACCGGGCCATCTACCTGGCTGTCCGCCTGGCCCGTGCCGACGGCGGACGGCCGGACGACTTTGCCCTGATCAAGGTGCCGTCCCCGGCCCTCGACCGCTTCGTGATCCTGCCCGGTCCCTCCGGGCAGCATCATGTCATCCTGTTGGACGATGTGATCCGGTTTTGCCTTCCGGATATCTTTCCGATTTTCGACTTCGATGTGTTTGAGGCCTATACGGTGAAGCTGACCCGTGATGCGGAGCTGGACATCGACAATGACGTGTCGCGGAGTTTCGTGGAACGCCTTTCCGAGAGCCTCAGACAAAGGAAAAAAGGCCGGCCTGTCAGGTTCGTCTACGACCAGGACATGCCTTCCGCCCTGCTCGAGGTGCTATGCCGGCAATTAAAGATTTCCAAGCGGGATAATCTGGTCCCCGGGGGGCGGTACCATAACTTCCGGGATTTCATGGACTTTCCCAACCTGGGCGGTCCCCACCTGGAATACCCGTCCATGCCGGCCCTGCCGCATCGCGACCTGGAAGGCAGGCGCAGCATTCTGGACGTGGTCCGCAAGAAGGATGTCCTGCTGCATTTTCCTTACCAGTCGTTCAGGTACATCATTGACCTGCTCCGGGAGGCCTCCATCGACCCCCAGGTGGGCAGCATCAAAATGACCATTTACCGCGCCGCCAGGAACTCCCGCGTCATCAATGCCCTGATCAATGCCGCCCGCAACGGTAAAAATGTGACGGTTTTCATGGAGCTGCAGGCCCGGTTCGATGAACAGGCCAATATTTTCTGGGCCGAGAAACTGCAGGAGGAAGGGGTGAAAGTGATCCAGGGCATCCCCGGCATCAAGGTCCACGCCAAACTGATGTTGATCAAGCGCAAGGAAGGGAAACAGACCCGCTCTTATGCCAACATCGGAACAGGAAACTTCAATGAACAAACCGCCGGCAGGTATGCCGACGACAGCCTTCTGACAAGCGACCAGCGGATCACCCAGGAGGTGGATCGGGTGTTCGGCCTGTTCGAGAAAGCCGTCTATGCACCCGTCGGTTTCAAGCACCTGGTGGTGTCTCCCTACCGGACCAGGCGCTTTTACAACAGGCTGATATCGCAGGAAATCCGCAACGCACGGGAAGGCAAGTCCGCTGGCATCCTGTTGAAGATGAACTCCCTGGTCGACCCGGACATGGTACAGAAGCTATGCCAGGCAAGCCGGGCCGGGGTCAGCATCCGGCTGATCATCAGGGGCATTTGTGTGCTCGGAGCCGGGGCCTCCGGCAGCGACATCGGCGCCATCAGCATTGTGGACCGCTACCTGGAGCATTCCCGGGTATTTGTCTTCCACAATGCTGGGGAGGAGCGGGTCTTTATCTCTTCTGCCGATTTCATGACGCGCAACCTGGACTACCGGATCGAGGTGGGTTGCCCGGTTTTGGATCCCGGGCTGAAAAAAGAGTTGCTGGATATGCTGGAGATTCAATGGCGCGACAATGTCAAAGCCCGCATCCTGGACAGGGAGGGGGAGAACCGCTACCGCCATCAGGCTACGGGGAAGCCCCTCAGAAGTCAGTGGGCCATCTACGAATATTTCAGAAAACAAGCCATAACCATTTCAAATCCAGATGACCATGTTGCTGGCAGCCATTGACATAGGCACCAATGCCGTGCGGCTTTTTTTCTCCAATGTGTTTCGCCGCGAGGGGCGGATCATGGTGGAGAAGGCTTCCCTGGTCCGCATGCCCATCCGGCTGGGAGAGGATGTGTTTGTCAGTGGCCGCATATCCGGGGAGAAGACAGAAAAACTGGTGAAGACCATGCGGGCCTTTGCCCTGCTTATCGATGTCAACCAGCCGGCTGCCTACAGGGCCCTGGCCACCTCGGCCATGCGGGAGGCCAAAAACAGCCGGGAAGTGATCGAACGTGTGTTCGAAGAGTCTGGCATCCGGATCGAGGTGATTGACGGCCTGCAGGAAGCCTTGCTGGTCAGTGCATTCTCTGACCTGCGGCTGCCGGTCGAGAGGCCCTGCCACATGTTTATTGATGTGGGCGGTGGCAGCACCGAAATTAGCCTCCTTCAGGGAACCTCTGTCCTGGCCTCGGACTCCTTCCGCATCGGGACGGTGCGCTTGCTGAACAACAAGGTTCAGAAGAAGGAGTGGGTAACCATGAAGCGCTGGCTGAAGGGATACCGGGGCGCCTGGTCAGAGGTGGGCCTGATCGGGTCGGGCGGCAACATCAACAAACTGAACAAGCTTTACGGGAATCCCGCTTCCCATACCCTGACAAGGGAGCAACTGGAGTCCGGCCTGACCCATCTGGAGGGGTTCTCCCTGCACGACAGGATTCAGGAGTTGGGGCTGCGTCCGGACCGGGCGGATGTGATCGTGCCGGCCGGGCATATCTTCCGGTTCATCATGAAGCAGGTAAAGGCCGGGGAGATCTATGTGCCCAAGATAGGCCTGTCAGACGGAATCGTCCATACCCTTTTCCGGGACCTGTCCTGAGCCTGTGGGAGGCTTCTTATTTTTCGCGTATCTTTGTGTGAAGGAAACCCCAGACCAATAAATGGGGACAGAAAGCCATGTCTGAACAGGAAGCAATTGCACGGGAGCAGGAAAAGAAGGAGATCCTGAAGCGTTACAGGACGATGCTTTCCCATTGCCGGCCTTCCATCAGCAAGGAGGACCGCAAA
>Ga0334898_1000236_pt1 | contig 100128 bp, 96 predicted proteins | sample GraSluR3_MG_10_FD_207228 | JGI IMG/M metagenome (GOLD analysis project Ga0334898, IMG submission 207228) | Sludge microbial communities from methane-producing bioreactor in Wageningen University, Netherlands - Granular Sludge_3_08-R3 | ecosystem: Engineered > Bioreactor > Anaerobic >... | reverse complement strand
CTGCTATCGAAACTGGTTTTCATATGCTGTATGCAGCTGGGAAAAATGCCCAACAAAAACACAAAGATATTGCAGTTGAATTTAAAGGTGAAATCGATTTAGTAACAAATATTGATTTGGAAACAGAAACATTTCTAAAACAAGAAATTTTGCAAAGATTTCCCCACCATTCGATCATTTCTGAAGAAAGCAAAGATATTGAATCAAACAGCCCCTATTGTTGGATTATTGATCCCATTGATGGAACCACAAATTTTGCTCATCAGCTACCCTTATGGTCTGTATCCATTGCCTTTTACGAACATCAAAAACCAGTAGCAGGGTGGGTATATGCCCCTGAAATGGACCAATTGTTTTTTGGTCTCACCTCTTGTGGTGCATGGCTGAACTATAGTCCTATTCATGTAAGTACCACAGAAGACCTTTCAAGATCCCTTTTAGCGACAGGTTTTCCCTACGACATTCGCACAACAACCTACACCAATTTGGACCTGTATGAACATTTCTGCAAACAAGCTCAAGCTGTACGTCGTTTTGGTTCAGCATCTCTGGATATATGCTTTGTCGGATGTGGTTTTTTGCAAGGATATTGGGAGCAAATGCTTCAATTGTGGGATTTTGCAGCAGCTCGAATTATACTTCAAGAAGCAGGGGGAAGAATCACGGATCTTTACAATTGTGACCTTCCTTTTTGTGCCTCTTCGGTAGTATGCTCAAATCCAATCTTACACCAGACAATCGTGCACGAAATTCACTCCTGTGGAGCAAAATTACGGAAACCTTCATGAAGAGAAAAGTTCTACTTTGTATCCTCTTGGTTAGTCTGCTTGCCTCCTTGTTTCAAAACACTCAGAAATCCATTGCACAACATGGTCATTTCTCCATACCGCTTGCACCACATGCTTGGAAACGATATGGAGAAAATAGTACTCTGGTTTGGAAACAAGATGGGCTTTTTTGGAAACCTGGTCAGAAAAATGCTTCTATCGTAACCAGATCCATACCAAAAGATTGGTCTCAATTTCAAACACTGGCCATTGAATTTTCCTCAAACCAGCAAACGGGCAATTGGATGACGTTGTTAATAAGAGATCAATCCCATCATATGCAATTCACTTATTTTACCATCGACTCTCTCCATAAAAACACGGTAACATTCTCACTTCATGATCTTTTTTCTGCGTTTGGTGGAGACCCGATATTTTATTGGAATCAGATTGAATCTCTAGCCATTTGTTCTCACCCCTCTGCTGACCAGAAGATAGAAACTCTTGAAATCCAGTGGCACCAGCTATCTCTTCATACAGATTCTTCCCCTCCATCAGAGGATCCATTTCTCTTCCACCTAGCAGAACCAATTCATGCAGAGGAAGGAATTTTATTCCCTAAAAAAAGCTTTCCCCTGCTTCTAAAGAAAATACACACCGACGATAGACTACAAAAGATATTGACTTTTACAGAGCCAAAAAACTCCCATCCAGTTTCTACCGAACATTTACGAAATCTAGTATTCCAGTATGTTTTTTTGGATCAAGGAACGCTTGATAACCTCGTTCAGTATTTTCTTGAAATACAACCTGATTATTGGGATCAAGCTCAGTTTCAAAACGATATCCTTGTGCAAGAACACGCCATTCACTATATTGTTTCCTTTGAACTCCTTCAAAACACAACCAATCTTCCCGATCTGCTGCAGGATAGTTGGCACAAAAATATGGAAAGAATATGTGAAATTCAATACCAAACTTGTCAAAGGTGGATACGCCATTATCCCTATGGAAAAGGCAACAATCATGTAACAAGAGCAGCTAGTCTTCTTGGTTTATGTTCGTTATACCTGACACATCCACAAAAACAAAATCAGTTTTTACAGTATTCTCTCCAAGTGCTTCATTACTACTTTCATTTTCAAATTTCAGAAGATGGAGTTTTGAACGAAGGCACACATTACTACACCTATTTGTTGGAGATATTTACTTATTTTTCCTATGGTATCAAAAATGCCCTTGGATTGAATCTCTTCCAAGATTTTCCTTTTTCAGATCGTCTCAATTCCATGGTTGAATGGGCATTTTCTATTCAAAAACCAGATGGATATCTTCCTTCCATCGATGACTCCTGGCAAACACGTGTTGTTTTCCCATTTCGTTTCCTTCTTCCATTTTTCCCTTCGGAAGCTGATCATTTTCTTTGGGCATCTACTTGTTACAAAAATCAATATCCCTTTGAAAAGGAACCTTGGAATATTGTCAAAAGTTTGTACATTCCTTTCTCGCTGTTATCAGCACTGGAAAGTGATAAAGTAGCATCCGTTAAACCTTCTCGGAAGAGTAGGATGTTCCCCCGCGATTCGGATGTACTATTTCGGTCCATGGACAACGATGAAGAAACCTATTTGTTGTTTCTTGGGAAGCAAAATCCCTCTCTACATGAACAGAACGATACTGGCCAAATTCTCTTGTATAAAGGGCATCTTCCACTCTTACTTGAGAGTGGATATGGGCCAAGCGGATGGACATCCAAAAACCGCCAATACTATGTTTCTCATGAAGCCCACAATGTACCTATTGTTGATGGTAGTGGCTCTGAGTCTTGGTACAATGGAGGTGTTGGTCCAATAGACAAATCGTCTATCCAAAACCATTACTTCGGTGACACCCTGTCGTTTGCAAGCATGGATATTCAAATGCAGATTCACCACCCCGATGTCGCTTGTACAAGAACTCTATTTCACATACCGACCTCTTTGCCAATTCAAAACAAATCGGTGCAAAAAATCCCCTCCTATACATTTGTTATTGATCTATTCCAATCAGAATTTCCACATGTCTATAGTTCGGTTTTTCATCCCAATGGTACAATTCAAAACCTCAATGCATCAGGAATCCATCTCAAATTGCCTTCAGAAGAGCTTCAATATCTCCACATTGACACCTCCTTTTCTACAAACATTCAGCAGAAAACTGGTTGGTATTCTAGCTACTGGGACAATGAGATAGAAAAACCGTATTTTCTATTGTCAAAAAGAGCAACTTCCACTGTTATCGAATCCTTGCTTTCGGTATCAAACTCAGAAGATTCTCCTTTTTCCTTGCAACGGAACCCTTCTAAAAATGGAATTGAATACTCCATTTCGCCGTCCTCCCAGACCGATTCATCTTCATTTCAAGATGTTTTCATGATGAATTCCAATAAAAGCATGGCCAGAGGGGCTGTTATTTCTACAAATGGGTCTTTCTGTTTTTCGCGACAGGAAGAGAATGTCTCTTTTCCGTCGTCCTATTTTGTAACTCATGCAAGTTATCTAAATTGCAATCAACAGGCATTGTTTTATTCGCCGTCACGGGTGGAACAAATTTTCCACTCCATATCAGTTTCTCCTACAAACAAGAAACAATGGAATTTTGAAATAAGTAGTCAGGAGGAACCATGCGTTGTCCATTTCTATGTTCCCCCAGGCACTGCAATTCAAAAAGCATTTCTTGATGAAGAAGAAGTTGCTTTCCAACAAAAAGACAATAAGATTTCAATTTCACTCCCTGGAGGGAAACATTTTTTGACATTTGAATGATAAATACTACATTTGACATAAAATTCGCAAAGGAGTTCTTTTGGAAAAACTTGTACAAGAAATTCAAGCCCTCAAAAAGGAACAAAATGCTTGTATTTTAGCCCATAATTATCAACCTGGCATGATCCAAGATATTGCCGACTTTGTTGGTGATTCATTGGAGTTAAGCAAAATAGTAACGCGTTTGCAAAACCCCATCATCGTTTTTTGCGGCGTTTCCTTTATGGCTGAAACAGCAAAACTCTTGTCTCCTGAAAAAACAATTCTATTGCCAGAGCCTACTGCATTGTGCGACTTAGCAGAATCCATACGGCCAGAAGACCTGGTATCACTGAAAGAAAAACATCCTTCTGCAGCTGTTGTCTGTTATGTAAATTCATCTGTTGAGACAAAAGCTTTGAGCGATTATTGCTGTACATCTTCCAATGCATTATCAATCGTTGATTCCCTTCCTCAAGAAACCATCATTTTCGTCCCTGATCAAGGCTTAGGTTCATGGATACAGGAAAAAACTCAAAAAGAAATCATTCTTTTCCCAGGAAGCTGCCCCATCCATTTCCTACTGGATCCAGACGAAATCTTACATACCTGGAAACAGCATCCCGAAGCTGCTTTAATGACTCACCCCGAAGCCAATAAGGCAGTGCGTGATATGAGCACGTATGTGGGAGGCACTGGAGGCATGATTCAATTTGCTGGTCAAGCCCCATATGACACATTTTTAGTAGCAACTGATGTGGGTATGATTCATCGGTTATCAAAAGAATACCCAGCCAAGAAGTTTATTCTTGCTGCTGCAAAAATTGAATGCAAGGATATGAAAACAATTACTCTTCCCAAAGTACATCACTCTTTACTCCACAAACAATTTCAAGTCGAGGTTGATCCTCAAGTGGCGGGTGCAGCAAAGAAAGCAATTCAAAACATGATGGACATACAACAAAAATGAAAGAACCGCTCACCAATCATTTCGATGTAATCATTATTGGTACAGGTATTTCAGGACTATATACCGCGTTTCATATTGACCCTTCCAAGAGTGTACTCCTAATTGCAAAAGACAGCGTAGTGAACTGCAATACAAGAAAAGCCAAAGGCGGTATGGCTGCGGCTCTTTACGAACCCGACGATCCCACCTCTCATTTAGAAGATACCCTGAAAGCAGGGGGGTATTTAAATAGCAAAAAAGCAGTGGATGTCCTAACCAAAGAAGTGATTGATCGCATCTATGAATTGGCAGACAATGGTTTTGTGTTTGACAAGAATCCTTCTTCCGGAGAATACAATATGGGACTGGAAGGTTGCCACAGTCACAGAAGAGTGCTTCATTCTCAAGGAGACAGGATGGGGGTTGCCATTTTCAATTTTTTGTATGAGCAAGTTAAATCCCTTCCAAACACTACTTTTTTAGAGCATACTGAGCTACTGGATATCATTGTTGAAGACAACACCCTACAGGGAGTCAAAGTTCATTCTTCTTCCTTGGGAGAAACAACCTTGTATTGTCACTCTTTAGCCATTGCCTCTGGGGGATACTCCGGCATCTACAAACGCAATACAAGCGACAAGAGTTTTTTTGGCAACGTTCTCACAATTGCCTATAAATGCGGCATTGGTCTTACCGATCTTGAATTTGTTCAATTTCATCCCACTGTTTTCGTAAAAGAAGGCTTTGAAACCCTTTTAATGTCAGAGGCAATCAGAGGAGAAGGAGCGGTTCTTTTAAATCCTCAACGGAAACGATTCATGGATCGCTATCACCCAGACGCAGAACTAGCATCTAGAGATATTGTCAGCCAATCAATGTGGAAGGAGTCCCTGCAGTGCAAGTCACAAGACTTTTATTTAGATCTGCAGCCTATTGGAAAGGATAAAATTCTTCGATTGTTCCCTGAAGTCTATGAAAATTGTTTGCTTCGACACATCGATATCACAAAAGAACTCGTTCCTGTCTTTCCCGGAGCACATTACTCCATGGGAGGAATCTATGTGGACCTTTTTGGACGAACCAACATACATGGCATTTATGCTATTGGCGAATGTAGTTGCAATGGAACTCACGGAGCAAATCGTCTTGCATCCAATTCATTGATCGACTCATTGGTATTTGGAAAGCGAACTGCCGACGTCATCAATGATCAGCCTTCTCTAGATCATACCCCGAAAAAACAACCGCCACCCTCCTTTTATTCAAGCATTGAATCACCATTCACCATCCAACAAATCCAACAATTGAACTGGGATTGCTTAGGTATTATGAGAAATAAAGAACAACTTGAAAAAGTCATGTCTCTTTTGCGCCCTTTTATGCAGGATCCTTATTGGCAAACTTCTTCGGAGAAAACTACCATTGACGCTTGTCAGCTATCCTATTTGATTGCGCAAAGTGCTTTGCTCCGGCAAGAATCAAGAGGCGCTCATTACCGAACAGATTTTCCAGAAGAAAACCCGCAATACTCTCATTCCTTTTTGTTACAAAAAGCCTCGGACTCCTGCGATCCCATAGTTCGAAAAATTAATTATAAAGAGGAGAAGTAATGAAACCAACACGATTTACATCAGCCATTTCTTCCTATTTACAAGAAGACCAACCTTATGGCGACCCTGCTTCTTTATTCATCCCCCAGGATCATCTCTCCAAAGGATTCATTCGAGTACAACAGGAAGGGTTCTTATGTGGAGAGTTTCTACTAGAACCATTTTTCCACTTCCTAGACCCCACGATTTCCATTCAAAGTCATAGTAAAGATGGGGATGCTCTACATCCCGGGGACATTGTTGCTAATATAGAAGGAAGGACACAATCCATTCTTCAAATGGAAAGAATTGTTCTGAATTTGCTTGCATATCTATCAGGCATCACTACGAAAACAAAACAGGTTTCGACTATAACAAATGCGTATGGTGTATCTTTGTTGGATACACGAAAAGTACTCCCCGGATATCGATCTTTTGTCAAATATGCTGTTCAATGTGGTGGAGGCTACAATCATCGAAATAGCTTGTCCGACCTTATCATGATAAAGAATAACCATATACAAGCATTCGGAGGCATCGATAAAGCCCTCCAACACGTTCGAGAAACCAACACCCACCCCATGTTAAAAATAGAAGTCGAAACAAGTTGTCTCAGGGAAGCCCTTGCTTCTCTTCCGTACAATCCTGACATTATCATGCTTGACAATTATTCTGTGGAGGAAGCAAAAGAAGCACTATTCTTCTTGCGAGGCAAAGCCCAAATAGAAATTTCTGGGAACATTCAAGAAGACAATATTGAATCGTATGCAAAACTTAAACCAGATTTTATCTCGATGGGATCTGCTTTAACCTACGACGTTTCTTCGGTCTCATTTCATCTTCGTCTAGAATAGAATCCCTCTCTACCACACACAACAAAGCAGTGTATGTGATAGAGAGAAATTCTGTTGGTATACTTATCCGCTTCTTTTCAATTTGCCATTCTTTTTGGCCCATGCTTCGGCCCTAGAAAACAAGCCAATCCCAATAGGAATAAAGATGAAACTCATCAACACTAAAGGCCAAATATTTTCCATCTGGGACCAAAAAGCAGAACCCTCAAGGATTGTGTTTCGAATTCCTCGCAATGCATATGTAGCAGGGGAACCTTTGGCTATAAACTGCATCCATGCAGGCAATATCCCAATATCATAATACACGCCAGAAAACATCAGCAAGATAGAACTAAAAATTCCTACCATCTGGGCTCCTTTTTCTGGTGATATAAGGGGCAATACTGCAGCACAAATACCCAATCCCATAAACGAAAAGCTAGCAATAACAAGCATTAGGAATGCAGCGCTGTAGTTAGCACCGGTTAACTGAATATCAAAGAACAGTGTAAGTACTAATAAAATGAACACCGTTCGTAACAATGCATACAAAGCTGCATATCCACAAACACTTAGCAAGTGAGTGACCCGTTTCACGGGAGCCATAAAAGTATACTCAATCGTATCTTCCCATCGCTCCCACGAAACTGTTTCTGAAACAACCTCAAATACAACAGATAAATACCCCCATAGTATGGATCCCAAAAGCATGTACATCGTAATGTAATCAGTGCTTATCTCAGCACTGGAGAAACTTCCAGTCCATTTCCCAATGAACCCGATACTAACTGCGTTTGCAATCGTCCATATGAGGAAGACTACTTCCCATTTCCAGTATCGCTTCGTAAGGTTAAAATTACGATTTACAAAGGAGATTCCTGCTCGTAGTTCATGAATAAATCTCTCTCTCATGCAGAAACCTCCTTTTCTGCTTCTGTAAAATCCACTCCTGTAAAGTGAAGAAAAACTTCTTCAAATGTGGGTTTTTGCTGCGTTTTGGGCAATTGTTCCATCAAGTAGTCTGGATCGCCATCCACAACAACTTTTCCGTTGTGAATGATGGCCACTTTGTCACACATCTTTTCAGCTTCTGTCATGTCGTGGGTTGTCAACACAATGGTAACGTCAAGTTTTTCTCTCATAACACGGATTAATTCTTGCACTTCCAGCTTTGCCCTTGGATCAAGACCTGTAGTGGGCTCGTCCAATAGAAGCACAGGAGGTTGTGTAATCAAAGCTCTTGCAATGGCAACTTTTTGCTGCATACCTCTGGAATAATCTCGAATGCGCTCATTCAGTCTTTTACGATCCAAACCAATTCGATCTGTAATATCAAAAATTCGTTGAATCGCACTCTTTCGGGATACACCGTAAAGTCCTGCTGAGAACAACAGATTTTCAAACGCCGAAAGATTTCTAAAAAAACTGGCTTCGACCGACACTCGATTGATCAACCATTTAACATCATTCGATTGAGTTTTCACATCATGACCCAAAATGCTAAGTTGGCCAGAATCCGGTATCAGTAAAGTGGAGGCAATTCTGATAAAAGTTGACTTTCCGGAACCATTCGGACCTAGCAAACCATACACAGTATTTTGGGGGATACGTAAATTAACATCTTGCAAAGCCTGTACAGGCTTTTTATTCTTGCGCAGAAAGTTTTTACAGATCAAATTTGCTTCTAATGCGTAAGTCATTGTGTTTTCTCCTATATTCATAACGGTTACATATAGATGGGGTAAATGAAACTGAAGTCTACATGATACAGCATCCAGTTTTTCCAGTTAACAACGTTTTGTCGTCTCATTTTAAACATCTTTGATCCTCCTTTCTGAGCAATTCTCTTGAAGAAATAACAACGAGATTACATAATGGGCATCCGACACTGTTTCATTCGGCAACCCTCCTTTCACAAGAGCATAAAAAAAAGCCGCGGTGGTCTACCGCGGCTTCTTGTAATTATGTCTTGTTCAATTAGATCATAAAGAAATTTTGCGGTAGAAGGGTTGTTGGTGAAAGCAAACAACATTTCGGTTCATGGAAATGATTGCAGTTGCTACCAAGTGAATCGTTATTGTGTTCATTAAACTACCGCCTTTCTAAAAATTCTAAAAGCAATTTTACGTCGAGTTCTGTTTTTGTCAATCCTCTTCTTTAAAAAAAGTCGAGATTTGATATTCTTGTAGCATGAAGAAAGAATTATGGTTAACGTCTTGTGGTCTAGTGCCCTATGAAAAAGCCCTGGAATGGCAAAAAACAATTGTAGATCGGAAAATTCATACAGATGAGCCCGATGTTGTATTGTTTCTTGAACACCCCCCTGTTATTACCATTGGAAAAAATGGAGATCCTTCCCATGTTTTGATTGGAGCTCAGCAGTGTCGAGAAAAAGGTATCTCTGTGTTCCCGATTGGTCGGGGTGGCGATGTTACATTCCATGGCCCAGGACAAATTGTGGGATACCCGTTGGTAAATTTAGAGAATTTTGACAAAAGTATTCGATCCTTTGTCACAAATCTAGAAGAAGTTTTTATCTCGTTTCTGGCAAAAAACTATCGTTTACCCGCATCAAGAATACCTGGATATACAGGTGTTTGGATTCATAATAACAAAATAACTGCCATGGGGCTTTCTGTTCATAAATATATCACAATGCATGGCTTTGCCTTTAATGTATCCACAGATTTGAACTATTTTTCTCTTATCACGCCCTGCGGTATTACCGACAAAGGAGTTACAAATCTATCCATCGAAACGGGGGAAAAAGTGTCGATGGAAACTTGTGTCAAACAAATAGGGGATGAATTGGGACATGTGTTCACAAAAAAAATTGTTTGGAAGAAGCTAGATGACGTTTTACGCACATTTCAAATCCCTGCAGAAAAGGAATGAACATGATCAAACGGAAACCATCATGGTTAAAAATGAAGCAAAGAGAGCAGCAGTTTTCTGCAACCGAAAACTATCTGTCCTCCCTTCAACTTCATACTGTGTGTCAAGAAGCCCATTGTCCTAATCAAAACGAGTGTTTTAGTCACAGTACTGCCACTTTTATGATTTGTGGAAAATATTGCACGCGGAATTGTACATTTTGTGCTGTAGAAAAGGAAAAAAAACCTTTACCCCTGGACCCGAATGAGCCTGAAAACGTTGCAAAGGCAGTGTGTATGTTGGGATTAAGACATGCTGTTATCACATCTGTTACCCGTGACGACCTTGAAGATGGTGGTGCACATCATTTTGCAGAAACTATCCAACAAATCCGTACGCTTTCTCCTGCTACCACTGTAGAAGTTTTGATTCCTGATTTTGAAGGTCATCATGATCCGCTTGATGTGGTCATTCAATCGAAACCTGCCGTCATTAATCATAACATTGAAACCATTCAGGACTTGTATCCGAAAGTACGGCCCGGGGCAGATTATAATCGTTCTTTGCAGGTTTTATCCTACGCTAAAAAGAATGGCTGTGCCTATACTAAGTCTGGTTTTATGGTAGGTTTGGGAGAAACACAGGAAGACGTCCAACATTTGATGGAAGAGTTGGTATCGACAGGTTGCGATATACTGACAATTGGACAATATTTACAGCCTTCTCTTGCCCATTATCCTGTACAAGACTATGTATCACCCGTGCAGTTTGAAAACTATAAAAATATGGCTTTACAAATCGGTTTTAAGCATATAGAATCAGGTCCATTGGTTCGAAGTTCATACCATGCAAAAGAATCGTTGGATCATGCAATGGAAGAATAATACGATAAAAAGAGCTTTTTGTTAGAATCTCTCCGGATTCCGATACAATCAATTTGAAAACTTGAGATGGTTGGATTTCTATCACTAAGATACTGATACACAGTTTTTTGAAGGCGAGCAAGCTTTTTCTTTGTAATGGATTCAATTGGGGAACCAAATGTGGAAGAGAGTCTCATCTTCACTTCGACAAAATGTAGGACCCCCTCTTTTCGTGCAACAATATCAATTTCCCCATAAGGTCCATGGTAGTTTTGCTCCACGATTTCGAAGCCTTTTTGGAGCAACCACTTCTTTGCTAAAGCTTCTCCATAAGAACCAATGGCACGTTTTGAGAGTGGCAAATTGGATACACTACCGACTCAGTATTTTTAAAATCGATCGAATCTTTGAGTCTTCAAGAGGTTCATTTTGATACTTCTGCAAATAGGGGATAAGTTGTTTTGTTTTTAACACAACTACGGTTTCATCTTTCATTTCCAGCTCTGCATGAATATTTGTAAACACAAGAATCCCTTGAATCCAATAAGGAAACTTATCCTTGCCGCCCAATTTTTTTTCAAGATACTTTCGAAGTTCCCACACATTTCGTTTCAATTGCCGGCTAGGATTGTTGATATGGCCACGATACACACCGCCATTTTTCCCTGTTTTTATATAGGTCCATGAATCTCCCACACACTCAACTTTCCCGTTATAATTCTTCGTTTCGATCACAAAAATTCCTTTTGGTCCAATTAACAGATGATCAATGTCACAGTTTTTGTGGGGTATGGTGTAATTGTTCACCATATTCCATTCATCAGAGAGCAAATGAAGAACATTTTCAACATTTTCTTGACCTGTCAGCCCTGCTCTCCATATATTAATTTCTGTATTTTTTTGATCAATCCAATAGCCTGTAATGAGCATTAAAAGGCATCCGGCAACGATGAGGTAGACATTGGGATTTGCAGGCAACAAACCCAAAGCAACCATACAAAAACTAAAAAAGAAACAAAAAATTAAAAAAGCCATCTGGATAGTAAGAGAGGAAAGCATTGTTTTTACAAAATTGTGTTTTTCGATAACCTTCATTGTATACCCTTTAAAAATGTTCGTCTGTGAAATGACGACATTCCGCGATCATGAAGAGCCTGAAAATGACTCTTTGTTCCGTATCCTTTGTGAGTGGAAAACCCATAAAAAGGAAAAATTGTATCCATTTTAACCATATACCGATCTCTTTCTACTTTGGCAACAATAGATGCAGAAGCAATAGAGGAGTAAAGGGAATCTCCTTTCACACAAGAGATTTGAATTCCTCGGTTTTCGTCTGCAATTTGCTGATTTCCATCAATTAAAAACAACAAAGAACAATTGCGCAATGCTTGATTGAGTAAAATCTGATCAATACACTTTTTCATTGCCCATTTTGTTGCATTTAGTATATTCATTTTGTCGATCATGTGAGCGGAAACGAAGCTAGTGGAGATGTAGGCACCAGACTCTTGAATGCTTGTATAGGCCAATTCTCTTTTTTGGGGAGAAAGCTTCTTGGAGTCCTTTACCAAAGGTTTGGTCCGGCACTTATAGTAGCATACAGCAGAAGCTGTTACCGGCCCTGCCAATGATCCTCTACCTACTTCATCAATTCCTATAATTGCGAAATTCTCATATGGACGAGAAAGAAGGTATTCATTGTGCCATAAGTCTGAGTCTGTTGAATCAGTATTCAACATGAGCAAAGGCAATAAAATCTTTGGGAGGCCACAGTATCAAAACAGCCCTTCCCTCGATTGCTTCATGTTTTATGGGACCAAAATCTCGACTGTCTAAGCTATTGTTTCGATGATCTCCCATGACAAAAAACTCATCCTCTTGCAAAACAGCAGGTCCGTACAAACTAGGGGTTGCGGTAGAAACATATACTTCGTCTAACTCTTCTCCGTTAATTCGTACAATTCCGTTGCGTACTTCAACCGATTCACCAGGCAATCCAATAATCCGCTTAATATAGGAGACGTCTTGGTTGCTTGGTGGATGAAATACAACAATATCACCTCGTCTAAGTTTGTCGGGGTTGGAGTACAGTTTATTCACAATCACATAGTTGCCCTCATGAAGGGTGGGAATCATAGATCCCATTTCAACCTTATAGGGTTGAAAAAGGAACTGCCGTACAAGAAAAGCAATTAGCAAGGCAAGAGCAATCGTCCAAATCCACTCAATAATTTCTTTTTTGGCAGACAAGGAAAGTCTCATTATGCTGCTTCTTTTACGGGTCCTTTGTTTTTCTTTGTCATGTTTTTACGTTTAATTTTGTTCATGCGACTATTTGATTCTCTGAGATAGTAGAGTTTTGCTCTTCGAACTTTTCCATATGTTACAACTTCAACCTTTGCGATGGAAGGAGAATGGAAAGGAAAAACTTTTTCAACTCCTTCTCCATATGAAATCTTTCGAACAGTAAAACTTTCTCCGATACCTCCTCCCTTTTTACCTATAACAACTCCTTGAAACACTTGGAGTCGTTCTTTGGATCCTTCCACAATTCGCTGGTAAACCTTAATGGTGTCGCCAACTGAAAAGGGGACAACATCTGTTTTTAAGTATTCTTTGGTTAAATCATTTAACAACTGCATATTGATACCTCTCTAAAGTATATATCAAGCAAGATAAAAATCCTGTTTTACAAATACTGTGATTTCAATAAAATTCTATTACAAGCTAAAAAAAAATGTTATCATATAACATAACAATTACAAGCCTGCTTAAAGCATTTTCAAGGGGGACAATGTGAGAGAAGAATGGTACAATCTATCGTTCTCTATCGAAAACAACGTTGGTATCATCAATTTAAACAACAGAGCAGATAGCAATGCTATATCAACGAAGTTTTTGCGGGAACTGAAAAACGGACTCAAAGTGTTTCATCATAGTAAAGATGTCAAAGTTATTATTGTTAAGGGAGAAAGTGAAACTTTCTCTACAGGCATTCGCAAAGAGGAATTATCCTCAAGTCACGAAACTGTAACCGATTTTTGTGAATTTGGTTGGAAGGTTTTTAACAAGTTTTCCGAAATCAAAAAGCCTGTCATCGCTGAGGTTCAGGGAAATGCATTTGATGCTGGTTTTGAGCTTTCCTTAATGGCTGATTTACTATTTGCATCAAACACAGCACAATTTGGGTTCCCCGGCATCAAAAATGCCGTTGTACCAGCCTTTGGTGGACTTGCTCAATTGTTACACATGACAGGCATTCGCTACACTCGAGAGCTTCTTTATACCGGTCGTATTGTTGCCGCAAAAGAAGGAAAAGAGAGTGGTTTCGTCAACAATATCTTTCCTTCCGAAATACTTCATGAAGAAGTATTAAAAATCGCACAGCAAATCATCCAAACGCCAATTTCTATTTTGGGAGGGTTAAAAAGCTCTTCTGGAAAAATCAGTGATATTATTCGAAGGCTTCACATGCAAGATGAAATAAGCATCTTCGAATCTTGTTTTCACGAGTAAACTAGTTTTTGATTTGCTTTTCTTTATGGATACCGCAGAGTAATTTTCTTTTCTGTAGGTTCCCATTCTACCTTAGCGCCTAATTTTTCACCTACAAAACGTAGGGGGACAAATGTTCTGCTGTCTCGAATGACGGGGGGTACATCCATGGTGACAACTTTACCATTCACATATGCCCTAGTGTCCCCTACTTTCATTTGGATATATTGGGTTTTAAGACTGTATGAAATTCTTTTGTCGTCAGGAAACCATGTAATTTCTGCACCCAGAGCATCCCCTATGGGTCGAATCGGGACCATTGTTCTGCCTTCTTCTACAAAGGGTGGAGCATCAATAGAGTAGGTGATTTGGTTATCTCGAACATATTTTTTTCCAATCCACATTTCAAACACAACATAATTTCTTCTTTCCGTTGAATCATGGACAAAAGAAAACAATTCCCCATAAGAAGATACGGAAAAAATACGTTGATTTGCTAGAATCAGATACTTAGAGGTGGTTCCTACAGAAGAAAAATACAACCGATTTCCCGTTTTTCTATCTAGGCAGTACATCAGAAAATCATCCGCCCCAATCCAAATATAATCTTCTGTAATGATGGGGGCTGATTCGATGAAAAACCCAGCTTCAAATTGCCAATTCAGGTTGCCTGTTTTGATATCTACACAAAACAAGAACTGATCAAATGCTACATAGATATTATCTTCGTAGTACGAAGGAGGATTCATACTGTTATAATTGGGATAAAACTTCTTCCATACTTGTTTTCCAGTTTTTGTGTCCAGACAATAAAGAGTATCATCAACGGGACATATCAACCGTTTTTCATTGATGCAGATACCGTGTAGAACATTGTTGATCAATTCATATTCCCATAATTTTTTGTGGTTTTGGATGGCAAAAGCATAGATCCGGTCTTCTGCGACAACATAAAATCTTTCGTTATCAAAAGCAACCGGGAGACGTATTTGTTGACCGAAAAGAATATCCCATACTTTTTCTCCCGTATCCGCTTTCAGGCAAATAAGCTGTTTGCCCGATCCAAAATATACATGATTTTCATACACAATGGGAGAAGAATTCGTTACTCCTTCTTCTGTATCATATTTCCATAGTTGATACCCCGTTTTTGCATCCACTGCATACATTGCATTGGTATATCCTGCATAAACAATACCATTGTGGTAAAAAGGACTGGAGTTATGGAAATCTTTCGTACAATATTGCCAAATAATGGTACCCCATTTTGCATTGTAACACACTAATCCCCATGTAGTTGCAATATACAACTTGTCTTCCACAACAATAGGGCTCGAATTGGAAGCTCCCACTAGTTCAACCCATGCAGTTCGCAGGGGTGGTTTGAGTGTTTCTGAAGATTGACCTGAAAATGTTAAATCAGATCGATATTGATGAATATCGGCAAAGCATTGCGATTGAAGAGATGCTCCAAAAGCTACGATAAGAAGAATGGAAATCAACCCAAGATACAATTTACGTAGCATAACTATCCTCCCTGATGGTGTTTTCAAAAAGCGGTGAAAAATCAATGAAGGTAAAAGGTAAAGAGAACACTTCCTGTAATTTTTTACACACGTTTAGTACTCCTCCTTTTTCGGAGGCATAGTGAGTAAGGCACAAGACGTTCATATGATGATCTTGTGCAAAAATATACATTGTGTGAGAAAACTCTCCCGTGATAAAAACATCTACTTTTTCCCGATATGCATCCGCAATAAAAGAAGCTCCATCTCCCGAACATATTGCTACTTTGCGAACATTTTTGGCTCCAAAAGGCAATAGAGTAGTCGGTTCATTGAGTAGATTTTCATATGTTTTCTGCAGAGTATCGATGGAAACGCTATTGCAAAGAGACGCAACCATACCCAACTCGTAGCCAGCATATGTGCAAAGAGAATGCACCGTTTCTTCTACAGGACACAAGAAACGGAGAAGTGCTATGTTGTTTCCAATCTCAGGGTGAATATCCAAGGGTAAGTGAGAAGCATAAAGTGAGCTTTTCGATTGAATCAAATTCTGAATCTTCTGAAATTGAACTCCTCGCAGAGAGGGATCCATCCCTTTCCAAAACAGTCCATGATGAACAATAAAAAGGGATGGTACAGAAAGATGGGCTTCTTGAAACATTTTGTCGCTAGCATCCACAGCCCCGTAGACGTGTTGAATTGGAGATTTCCCTGTTACCTGCATACCATTCCAGGATTTATCTTCTGGACAATCCTGTAATACTGAAGAGAGATAGGAATTAATCACCCCTAATTCAACAGACATAAAATATTACCCTCCATGAAAAAGGTTTCGATAGTTTTGCATCATTTCTTTTTGTAGTGTTTCTAGAGAAACATTTCGCAGGGTAGCAGCCTCTGCATAGACCTCTTTAACAAAAAGTGGTCTATTAAGTACTTTCCCTCTGTATGGGACGGGAGTCAAATAAGGGCAATCCGTTTCTAAAAGTAGCTTATCCTTGGGAACAATTTTTACTACCTCACGTAATTCGATACTTCTTTTATACGTAATATTGCCAGAAAATGAAAGATACAGTCCAAGATTTAAAAATTTCTCTGCCATTTTTCTATCGGATGAATAACAATGCATCACTCCTTCAATTCCTGGAAACTGTTTCAATACCTCATATACTTCAAGGTCGGCTTCTCGGTTATGAACAATAACAGGATAATGGTGTTGACACGCAAATTCAACTTGCTGAAGGAAGCATGTTTTTTGCAATGTAAGGTCAGTCCGACTTTTCACTTTGTCCATGCCAATCTCGCCCACAGCTCGATAGTCTGTATTCACAATCTGATGTTGTAAAAAAGTGGGTATTTCCCCCTGATAAGAGTCCAGATAATGAGGATGAATACCAAATGAAGCGTCAATCCAATCATATTGTCTAGCTAATTCTAGGGAAGCTCTTGAAGATTCTGGATTGTAGCCCACGTTCATAATGTGATCAAAATGGTTCTCCATGCATTCTTTAATGATGTCATCAAGAGGTTCTTTGCATATTGGGATATGGGCGTGAGAATCGACGTATTGAATCACTTCACGCGCGCTCCAACATACATTTCTCCATCCTCAGGTGTCACAATGGACAGTTGATCTTTATGCGAAGCACACAGAATCATCCCTTCAGATTTTTGACCTCGCAAAGTAACAGGCTGTAAATTGTTTACAACCACTACTTTTTTCCCAATGAGTTTATCGGGTTCATAATACTTTGCTATACCAGCTACAATTTGTTTTTGAGTATCTCCGATTTGTACTTTTAATACAAGTAATTTGTCTGCATCAGGGTGCTTCCCGGCTTCAACAATCTGACCTACTCGAAAGTCAAATTTTACAAAATCATCAATTGAACAGTTGGTTTCTTTTTTGTCGGGTGTTTCGCTTTTTTTCTTTTCTTCTTTCTTTTGTTTTTGAACGCGCGGAAACAATACAGAAGGAAACGCAACCGTCTGCTCCGATTGTAGAACTCCAACTCCAATGCTTTGATCCTTTTGATTTTCAAAGCTCTCGGCGACCTGCTTGGAAAATACAGGCATGAAAGGCGTAAGCATAACCCCTACCAATCGGATTCCTTCCAACAAAGAATAAAGCAAATCTGACAAAGGCTGGTTCTCTTCTTTTTTGAACAGTTCCCATGGCTTGTATTCTTCAATCATTTTATTGCCTCTTCGCAACATATTCCAAACTGCCTCAATTGCTTCTTTAAAACGATTTTCATCCATGCACCGCAAATAATGAAAAACTTGATCTGCAAAAAAAGCCTCTTCGCTGGAAATTACTTTACCATTGGGTACTTTGCCTTGAAAATACTGTTTTGTCATGGCAGAAACGCGGTGAATTAGATTCCCTAGGTCATTGGCCAGGTCATAATTATAGCGATCCAAAAGACGTTCCATTGAAAAAACTGAATCATCGCCAAAAGTAGTTTCTCGAAACATAAACCATCGGAGAACATCCGCTGATAATGTTTTTGATATTCCTGTTCGAGATGACAAAGCATCTACGACCATGGTTGGATCTACAATGTTTCCTTTGGATTTTGACATTTTTTCGCCATCGGTTAGCCACCAGCCGTGTACAAAAACTTTTTTTGCTGGGGGCAAACCCAACGCCATTAGCATGGCTGGCCAGATAACACAATGAAACCGAATAATATCTTTGCTCATAAGGTGACAATCCGCTGGCCACCACGAAGCAAACTGCTCTGGATTCTTGTTGTATCCACATACAGTTATATAGTTCAGCAAGGCATCAAACCAAACCCACAATACATGCTCTTTATCAAATGGGAATCGGATGCCCCATTGTTGAGAATGTCTGGAGACAGAAATATCTCGAAGCCCCCCCTTTATCATGCTAACCACTTCATTGTACCGAGAGGCTGGTTCAATTGCGTTGGGATGGTTTCGGTAAAAATCAAGCAATTGGTCTTGAAAAGAACTTAGTTTAAAAAAATAGTTTTCTTCGGATACTTTTTTTATGGGACGATGGCAATCTGGGCAGTGCCCTTCCTCCACCTCTTTGTCAGTCCAAAAAGACTCACAGTCTACACAATACCACCCTTCGTAGTTCCCCTTATATATCCACCCTTTTTCTTTGAGTTGACCAAGATATTGTTGGACTACATCAAGATGATCTTGATCAGTCGTGCGAATGAATCGAGTATACTCGATGTGAAATTGCGAAAAATATTGTTTCCATTTATCCGCTTCTTTATCTACATATTCACGGACAGAAATTCCTTGTTTTTCAGCAGCTAGTACTACTTTTTGTGAATTTTCATCACTGCCGGTTGTAAACAGGATCTCGCATCCTCTCAATTTGTGATACCTTGCCATAATATCCGCTGCTGTAGTGGTGTACAAGTGCCCTATATGAGGGTCTCCACTAATATAATAAATGGGAGTGGTTACAAAATACTTTTTTTGGCTCATAAAAAACTCCTACTCGAATCGAAATACAAGGGAAATCTCTCCTCGTACTTCTCGATCTTGCCATAAGGTTAAAAGATAAGAAGGAGATCCCCGAACAATTTCTTCATTTTTTTTGGTCATTTCTCTACAAATACAAACTTGCAACGAAGGATCAAACTCATTCATCCACGTTAACGATTTTACCATTCTATGTGGAGATTCAAAAGCACAAACAGTGTAGCCCGTCTCTTTTACTTTTTCTAACAATTGCAGAAATTTGCTTTTTTTTCTGGGAAGAAAGTTTACATATAGAAAATTTTGAATCGAAAACCCGGAATATACCAAAGCTGTAATCACAGCACTAGCGCCAGGAAGAACAATCACAAAAATATCTTCCTTTCGACAGTCCTGCATAAGTTCCAGTCCAGAATCTGCAACCAAAGGCATCCCAGCATCAGATACCAAGGCAACAGAGTCGCCATTGTTCAGCTTTTCAATAATTTCTTTGTTCTTGTACAGCGTGTGCTCGTGATAGGAAATAAAATGACTTTGAATGTGGAAGGTATTTGCTATTTTAAGCGTTCTTCTTGTATCCTCACAAGCAATCCAATCCACAGATTGAAGAACTTCTAAACTTCGCAATGTGATGTCTTTCAAGTTCCCGATGGGCGTTGGTACAATATACAAAACACCTTTGTCTGGGGAATTAGCCTTCATTCATTGATGCTTCCATCGTTCGAGCAATGGCTAGAAATTCATTGACATCCAAGGAAGCACCCCCAACAAGAAATCCTTGAATGGTAGGAATAGAAAAAATAGAAGCTGCATTGGTTTTATTCACACTACCACCGTACAAAACGGTACATACAGGAAAGTGTGAAGAAATGGTTTTAGACACTGTTTGAATCCACTCCAGAGAAGGAATGACTCCGGTTCCGATTGCCCATACGGGTTCGTATGCAATCAGAAAGGATTCGTTTGTAGGAAACAATGACAGCTGTGTCGTGATGATCGACAATCTCTCTTCGTCACTGATAGACATGTCATGTTCTCCAACGCAAACAATTGGATGGATATTGTTTTGACGAAGTTGGGTAAATTTAGCAACTATTTCTTCAGACGTCTCTTTCATGTGTTGTCTTCGTTCAGAATGTCCAACAATGCAGTACTTACACCCTACTTCTGGAAGCCACGAGGCACTAATCTCTCCGGTATAGGAACCCTTGGAAAAAGAAGAACAGTTTTGAGCAGCTCTTTCAATGTTCTGCGGCAGTTCTCCCGTATAGGGTAGTGAAACAAAAGAGCTTGCAATAATACACTGAACACTTCCAAGTAAGGGTTCTTTGTGGAGCACTTGCTTCATTGTATTGCAATACTCTATCGTTTCCCCAGGACCAATATTCTGCTTCCAGTTTCCTATACAATACTTATTCATTCTTAGCATCCTTTTCAGTTCCCATATTTTCAAATTCTTCTGGTTTTGTGATCTTTACACTCACCTTTACAATTCTTCGATCTTCCATAGCTCTAACAACTAGTTCCAAATGGTCTTGGACAACCTTTTCACCGATGGAAGGAATGTGTCCCAATTGGGAGAGCATAAACCCAGAAATTGTGTCAATATCTTCTTCGTGTATACATGTATGGAAATTTTCATTAAAATCGTCAATGGGATAGTCCCCTAAAATCTCATATGTACCATCTTTTAGCTGCTTGCTAAGCTCTTCTTCGGAGTCAAATTCATCTTGAATTTCTCCTACGATTTCTTCCAAAATATCTTCCAGAGTGGCCAATCCTGAAATACCACCATATTCATCTACAATCATCACAATATGAGATTTTTTTGCTCGCATTTCGTTAAACAATTGATCAATTAATTTTGATTCTGGTACAAAATCGACGGGTCGAAGATTGCTTTTAATATTAACATCATGAATTGTTTTGTGATTGGCAATCCATCGGACAACATCTTTTACAAACAACACGCCAATAATATTATCGGGTTTTTCTTCGTAAACAGGGATACGGGAAATACCTGTTTCTTTAACCAACCGTAAGAACTCTTCTATTCCGTCTTCTACGTCAAGGCAAACCATATCCACTCTGGGAACCATAATTTCGCTAACATGTGTGTCACTAAACTCAAACACACTCTTTAGCATCTCTTGTTCATTTTGATGAATCAAGCCTTCTTTTTTGGACAAATTAATAACGGTTTCAAGTTCTTTGTGGTTCATCGCCAAAGAAAAATTCTCTGAATCTCCAACACGGAACAGTTTTAACAGCAAAGTATTGATATTCTCGAACAACCAAATCAAAGGAGCAAACAGAAACAAAGAAATCCGAATAGGGACATATACTAGAAAACTAACTTTTAAAGAATTAGCATTGCTAACTGTTTTGGGAAACATTTCTGCAAATGTCACAATAACAAGCGTCAAAACCAATGTACTAACAACTACAGCAATATTGTTGGGTAGTAACTTGGTAGCATAACTAGTTGCCAAAGAGGCTGCTAAAATATTAACAATATTGTTCCCAATCAAAATGCCTGTAATTAAGCGGTTTGGTTTATCAATCAGGCGTGCAATTTTTTTTGCTTGATCAGATCCTTCTTCAATCAAATTGTTTAATTTGACTCTATTAACCGTTAAAAGAGCAATTTCTGAGCCTGAAAACAAAGCAGAAATAAAAATTAAAACGATAATAGAGCCTATATAGGCAATGTCGCTAGACACCATCTAGTAATCTCCTCTCTCAAAACTGTCAACATCAGCATGTTTCATCAATTCTGATTCCAGTTTCCTCATGTGTAGTAATTCCTTGTCTGATGCGTGGTCATATCCTAACAAATGCAAGAATCCATGGGAAAATAGCCACATGTATTCTTGTTCTAAGGAAATGCCGATCTCGTGAGCATCTCTTTTTGCTTGGTCTGTACAAATAATGATTTCACCGAGAAGTATGCCGTGTTCAATAAGTTCATTGTACACAAACGTAAGAATATCGGTGGGTTGATTTTTGCCTCTATAGGAGCTGTTTAGCTCTGTCATAGTGGCATCATGTACAAAAGCCACACTAACAACAGACTCCTTTGGAAACTGTGAAAAAATGGGATGAGATAATAAAATATCTACTTTGGTCGTAATGATTTCTAGAGGCAAGTCCGGTACAGCATCATCAACACTGTATTCAATACTTGTCATAGAGAACCTCTCTTGTTGTATAGATTTTTCCTAAAAATTTTCTTGTCTTCAATCTTCGCTACAGGATATGTAATACGTGAATGATACAACGAATCCAGGGTAAAAACAAACGATTCTTTTGCTTCACGAAGGTCTGCAAAAGTCAATTGAGACTCGTCCAATTGACCATCTTGGATTTTCATATTAACAATATCGTCAACAACACTCTGTATTTTCTCCGTATCCTTATCAGACATAGATCGCACAGCGGCTTCGACAGAATCGGCAAACATAAGAATTGTTTCTTCTTTCGATACGGGCTTTGGTCCAGGATAGCGAAATTCCTTATCATCCTGTAAGGTAGGATCTAAAGCCTGTGCTGCTTGAAACAAAAAGCTAATGCGAGTGGTTCCATGATGTGTAAGAATAAACCTTCGTATCCCGGGAGGAATTCTATTTTTCTCTGCTAGCTGTTTGCCATTGAGAATATGGCCTTTAATAATATCAACAGATTCGCGTGGATCCAAATCATCCAAAATGTTTTTTCCACTACTATTTTCAGTGAAATAAAAAGGAAAAACAGTCTTTCCAATATCATGATAATAAGCCCCAACTCTTACAAGCATATCATCAGCTCCGATTTTTTTGGCTGCATGAGATGCAATATTAGCCACCATGATAGAATGCTGATAGCTACCGGGCGCGACTTCAAACAAGTATCGCAGAAGAGGTGAATTGGAATCGCCCAATTCAATAAGCCTCAAAGGAGTGATAAAGGCAAACAATCGCTCCAATGCAAGAATGATTCCCAATGTAAGGAGACCCGAAACAAATCCATTGATAAACATAAGAAAGATCGGGTGGTACAGGCTGTATTGAAGAGAATATCCTGGAAAAATGGAAAAAATCACAAATCCCAAGACAGTAAACAAAAACCCTGCAAAAAAACACTTCAAGATGTAGTCAGCATAGGTTCTAAACACAGAAAATAACTGGATTGTAAACAAAGCGGACAAAAGATAGGCTGAAGTGTATACAATGTCCATCCCAAAAAATGGGAAGAACAAGATCGTAAGCACTGTTGTAATAAAGTAGCCAAAGGGTTTGTTAAAGAAAACAGTCATAATGATAGAAAACATAAACAAAGGAACAAGGCTTAGGCTAAGTGGGATAAAGAACCGTGAAATAGAAACTACAAAAATGAGGGAAGCGAATAGAAGATTAAACTTCTTAAGGTGAACAATCCATTGTTGTTTATTGGATAAAAACAGATACAAAAACAAGAAAAGGAAGAGAATAAAAGGATATACCAGCGCATGAACCCATATCATCCACTGCGTAGTGGAATCAAAATATCCAGCAGCTTTGAGCCGTTCAATATCTTCTTGGGTAAGAACTTCTCCTTTTTCTACCAGCAGCTCATTGATTCGTATATTTTCTTGAACCGGTGCAATACGTGCTTTTGCTTTTTCTCTTTCTAAGTTTGTTGTTTCTTCGTCAACGGTTAAATTTGGCCGAAGCTCCTTTTGGGAAATATAGGTTATTGCCTCAATAGTTTCTTCTCGTCCATCTTTGTTGTACGATAGTGCAATAAGCTCAATCGTTTCATACTTTTTTGCAATGTTCTCTTTTCTTACACCTGCCTCAAGCAGTTCTAGATCAATTTCTGCAGCAGCATCAAAAATGTATTTGAGAGTACTGCTTTCTGTTGTAAGAAGATATGTGGCTATTGTTATGTTTTCCTGTGAAAGTCCCAACAATGAAGCAATCTCTTCAATTTTCTCGGAATCTTTTTTTAAGCGATTGTTCCGTTCGTCAAGGATTTGACGATAAATATAATGAATATGATCGTTGGTTTCTTCTGCAATCGTATGATTCTGTGTTAAGCGGATTTCCACATCAGAAGCGGCTTCATTTCGTAATTGCTCTGTTTTAACCCTATTGTAATAAGGCATCACAGATCTATTTGCATGCAAATCCCTAGGGGCTACGTCTCCAATAGAAAAGGTGGAACGATTTTGATAATCATAGGAAAAAATGAGAGTTGCAATACATAGGAAAGATAAAAGGACAATACCAATCCTAAACGCATTAAACAACTTAAGGAAATTGGGAAGGGCTCTGTCACCAGAGCCCAATATACTGTTCACGGCTTAACTAATTACTTGACCTTGCGACGGCGCTTCTTGGCAGAAGCAATTTGTTTACGGCGCATGACGCTAGGTGGATAAAAATACTGATGTTTCTTAATATCAGATATAATACCCTGTCTAGCACAATCTTGCTTAAAACGGTTCAGTAAAGAATCGAAACTTTCATTGTCTCTTCTCTGTGCTTGAGCCATCTATTAAATCATCACCCTTTCAACTTTGCATACAAACAACTTACGTCAACTTTGGATACATTTACATCGTATAAATGCCCTACTATAGCTGTACAGTCGAGATCCTGCAATCGAACCCGAATGTAATTGCGTGTGAGCCCTGTATTGTTGCTCTCTAAGAGTATTCTTACAGAAGCTCCTATATAGTGTTCGTGCATATTATACCGGATCGCATTTTCAATTGCAAGCAAACGATCTCTTCTCTCTTTTTTGATTGCATACGGAACTTGATGTGGATCGTTTTCAGCAGAAGTCCCCGATCGAACAGAATAAGGGAATACATGTACTTTTGAAAACTGGATCTTTTGCACCCAAAGAAGAGTATCGGCGAATTCCTCTTCCGTTTCTCCTGGATACCCCACAATAATATCGGTAGAAACTTGAAAATCTGGTATATGGGTTCGGAGCATATTGATCGTTTGCTGAAATTCCTCGATGGTATAGGGACGGTTCATCCTTTTCAACACAGAGTTGCTACCGGATTGAAGGGAAATATGCATATGATTGCACAAAACAGGATATCTCTCTACCAATTTCCAGAATCTATGTGTAACAAATCGCATTCCTATAGAAGAAATACGAATTCTGTATAAATCGTTGGAAAATGTCTTGCATATATCTTCTAGCAATTCATACAATTGTATCGACTCATCACTCGGGTCCTGGTACAAACCAACTTGAGTTCCAGTTAATACTAGTTCCTTGTATCCTGATGAAAGGAGAGATGCGATCTCCATAAAAATATCTTTTTTGGTTCTGGAAACCACGGGTCCTCTTACGTAGGGGACAATACAATAAGAACAGAATTGATTGCAACCAGACTGAATTTTTACAAACGCTCTGGTTCTTTCTCCGAAATCTTGTAGTTGGCGAATGGATTGATGAGCATCGGAAGAATATCCACGAATAGAAGTTTGCAAATCGGCTATGACATCCTCGAAAGGACCGTAAAAAATTTCATTCTTTGCTGCATATTTTTTAATAGAAGGTCCCACGCAACCAGTTATATACAGTTTCATGCGGAGACTCTTCTGCACTTTATGTAAAAAGGATATGCACTCTCTTTCGGCTTTTTCTGTAACAACGCAACCATTGAGAATAACAATGTCCGCTTCGTCGATAGAAGATGCAATACCATACACATTGTGCAAAGATTGCAAAATCATCTGTGAATTGTATTGATTCACTTTGCATCCATAGGTTTTCACAAATACATTTTTCAACTTCGAAACTCCAAAATATATCGAACCAATCCTGCCATAAAGAAGCCGGCTGTTTCAGTTCGCAAAATAGTATCACCCAAAGTAACCTGTTGGAAGCCTTTCGCAGACAGAGCCAGGATTTCTTCTTCTGTGATGCCTCCTTCGGGGCCAACACATAACCATATGTTTGCGGGATTTGCATCTTTTTGAAGCTTCGTAGGAAGAATGTGAAACAAACTAGTTTCTTTTTCAGCTTCATAAGCAACTGCCACGATATCTCCTGCAAGGACGTTAATAGTTTGTATGTACTGGTGAAAAGGTTCTACATCGTATACATGAGGTACTCTAGCAGCACCACATTGTTTGGTTGCTGCACAAGCAAGTCGATTCCATCGCTGTGTTTTTTCTTTTAGTTGCTCCCTTGAAAGAGAGGAGTACGACCTTTTCATAAGCAGGGGATGAAAAAAATGAATGCCAACTTCAGTTCCTTTTTCAACAATATCGTCCATTTTTTTTATCTTTGGAAGGCCTTGTAAAAGGTGGATACAGTAGGCAGGCTGATACCTAGTCATTCTTTTTTGAATGGAAATCAATGCAGAATCATGCGAAATTTTCTGAATACAACCCTGTGCCATTCCAATAGAAGAAATTAGCTGAATTGTATCTCCTACAGAAAATCGGACAACATGTACTAGGTGATGAAATTCTTCCCCTACTAGCTTCACAGAGGAAGACTCTGCTGGTATTGTTCGGATATAAAAGCGTCGCGTCATAATGATAAAAAATGAGGTAAATTCGAATTGTCGTTTTCTGGGCCCCAGCTTGATAACGAACCAAAAATTAAACATTCGTCGGGATCCATAAGAAGTTTCCTGGTTAATTCAAAAGCAGGAGTGTCTGAAAATTGAATAGAAACTCCCTTGATCAGAACAAAGGGCCGTCGTTCAATGGTTTCTCCCATTACTAAATTGGCTGCAGAAGCTAGGTTGTCGGCAAGGTTAAGCCGCGTAACATGCATGGTTTTGCCAAACAAGTCCTTGTCTCCTCTTCTGTCAATAATTCCATCAAAGCCAGCCACTGCGATGGCAACACCATACGTTCCTACGCGCAGAGGAGCAATTTGGGAGTCAGAAATAATGATTCCAACCGATACACCAACTGTTTTCTTTATGTAATCATGTAACTTTTGGGCTGTAGAAGAAGGATTTTTAGGCCAAAGCACTGCATGGTTTTTGGGTACATTGGATTGATCTACTCCGGCAAATGGTGTAACAATACCATTTTTCATGGTTGTAATAACACCAGGAACGCCTCCTAGTATCTCATCTGCTTCTTGAAGTATAGCTTGGCAGAAAAATGGGTTCATCCGAAACTCTGTTGCCAAGGCCCACGCTTCTTCTGTTACAGCTACGTCTTGTAGAAAAATAACCCGACCTTCCGAAATAGAAACCACTTTTGACGCGATTACAATAATATCTCCTTCTTCCAGATCATTTCCTACAACATCGTGAAGAAGTAGCTCCAATGGGAATGGTTCCGTAAATATCTTTGTTTGGTATGGAATTACTATCAACATTTACTCCTTTAGACAAATTGTTCTTTCATTATAATAGATTTGAAACATTATAAGGAGTAACAAAACATGAAGATACTTGTTTTAGTGAAACAGATACCGGATCTAGAGAACAAAGTTAAGGTTTCTATTGACCAGAAGAATTTTAGTATGAAACGCGGAGGCATCCCCTCCATCATGAATCCAGCTGATAAAAATGCCCTGGAAGCTGCATTGAAAATCAAAGATGCCCATCCATCCACGACTGTACATGTGATAAGCATGGGGCCAAAACAAGCTACCGAGGTGCTTAAAGAGGCCTATTCCATGGGATCTGACACAGGTACCCTTTTATCAGATCCTCTATATGCAGGCTCTGACACATTGGCAACCTCTTTGATTCTCACAAAAGCTATTCAGAGTATCGGAGAATACACTCTCATTTTTTGCGGGAAACAAGCCCTAGATGGAGACACAGGACAAGTTGGTCCTGGTATTGCTTCTCGGCTTTCAATTCCACAAATAATGGCGGCTACTGGGGTAACAATAGACAATACTACTTGTATTGTGAAGCGTGAGTTTCGAAATCATATGGAAACCATTGTGTCTCCTATGCCAGCATTAATCGCTTTCAAGGCACATTGCAACACACCTCGTCTTCCATCATTAAGAGGATTGTATGCAAAAGAAAATTGGACTCCCACTATGTTGCAAAATACAGATCTTCAGATTTCGATCCAGCACTTAGGAATAGAAGGCTCTCCAACAAGAGTTGTAAAGACGTTTCAGCCGGTACTCACCAAAACAACGGAAACAGTTCATTTTGACGATGGATCCATCCCGGTAAATCACATCATGAAAACTATCCATGAGGTAAATCAATAATGAAAATAAAAGTCATATCATCCCAATGTAACGGTTGTACACTTTGTATAAAGAAATGCCCCATTCAAGCAATTCAGCTTGAAGACAAAAAAGCAGTACTCTTGGATACCTGCAATTTCTGTGGAATTTGCATTTCGATCTGCCCTCAAAAAGCCATTGTGAAATCCATAGAAGATGAAACAATTGCACCCGTTACAAACAAGTATTGGGTCATGATGGAAACAAAGTACAACGGAGAAATAGACTCCACAAGCTACGAAATGATATCAAAGCTCCGTGAGTTAAATCCATTGGCCCATATTACGGCGCTGCTTCTATGTTCAAAAAACCCCTCGGTAGATAGTCATCTCGTAGGTTCTGCCGGGGGAGATGAACTCTTTGTGATACAGAATCCTGCTTTTGAAGAATACAATGCAGTCCTCTTTACAAAGGCAATTGTACCGTATTGCAAACAAGAAGAACCTTCCGTTTTTTTGTTTCCAGCTACTGAAATGGGTAGGGATTTAGCTCCTCGCATAGCGACCGAACTCCACACAGGTTTAACCGCCGATTGTACCGACCTTTCTATCGATTCAGACAATGGGCTTCTTATTCAAACTAGGCCAGCTTGGGATGGAAATTTAATGGCAAGCATCATATGTCCCAATCGAAGACCCCAAATGGCCACTGTCCGCCCCCATGTTTTTCCGATGAGTTCCCATTTTAATCGACCGTGTACCAGTCGTATCGAAAAATATACAAACCCCATCTCTCCTGTTGAAAAAGTTACCAACCGGTCCATCATTGAAAGCACATTTCCAGACTTGGAAAAACAAACCATTGTTGTAGGTGTTGGTAGAGGAATTGGATCCAAAGAAAATGTAGACTTAGTTTGGGATTTTGCCCAAAGTATTCATGCGGGTATTGGTTGTTCCAGACCTCTTGTTGACAATGGGTGGCTACCGCATGAAGTACAAGTTGGTATGTCAGGAAAAGCAATTGCCCCCAAAGTATACATTGCTCTGGGTATTTCTGGTTCCGTACAACACCTTGTTGGAATGCAATCAAGTGAATACATTATTGCCGTCAACAAAGATGAAAATGCACCGATTTTTAAACATTCTCACCTTTCTCTGGTGGGAGATATCAAAAAAATGCTCCCGCTTCTAAAAGATCTACTTGAAAAAAGAAAAAAGCTTGGATAGGAAGAGAAAAAAGCATCTCCCCTAGAAACCACTACACAATCCTTTATAATTACTAGAAAGTACTCAAAAGGAGCTTTATGTATACAGCATTTTTAGTACTCATTATATTGTTTTTGTTTCTAGGCTTGGTGTATTTGTTTCATTTTCTGTTTGTACTGAAAAACAAGCCTTCAAAAGCCAATATTAGAGCGCGTTTTTTTTCGGCACTTACCTTAGGATTTGAAAAAGGATTGGTTCAAAATCTTGACAATATTGTCGATATCTACAAAGGGATCTCTATTGTAAATGAAGAAGAGGATTATCGGAATAATCTAAGCACCCTCATGCGGCAATACTTAGTAGAAGTTCTTACAAAGTGTAAAAACGCCAAGCGTTCAGAAGAAAAATGCAACATAGACATTGCAACAAAGCTGACTGAATTTATACGTTTAAATGACAACCTTGCCCCCTATACAGATTTACCGCTTGAAGAAAGAACAATATTTAATGACATTGCAATATTTTTAGAAAAAAAGGATTTTGATTCCGTCAAACGTAAAATTCTTGAGCTTCAGGGAACTATTAAAGTCCGTTATGACGATTTGGAGCGTATTCGCTCCATTAACAATCTATCTGTGCCATTGGCAATTATTAGTGTTGTCCTAACGATCTTTTTTGGGATTGTTGCCTGGGACAATCCCTCTTTAAGAGAAATATTTATCAAATTTTTACCGTAATTCAAAGAAACATTTAGTATGAAAAAGGAGTGGAGTATGATGAAAATCATTACCAAATTTTGGTTTGTGCTTATCTGTATATCACTATTGGCCTCATCTACTGCATACGCAGATACGGCTCTTCATTTGTATAATCAGACAGACATGGTCACTGCATTTACTCTTGATTCTACCGTGGAAAAAGGGTTGATTTATTGCAATCCAAAAGGATTAAAAAAACAATCTGTAGTGTTCGAAGCCATGCCCACCATGGAGTGGGTTTCTCGATATGGTAGCATTACATTCAACCAATGGGGACAAGATTTACCGTATGCCGGCATGAACGAAAAAGGACTTTGCATTGTTCGAATTCCTCAGACTTCTACATCGTCTTCTATTCCCACCTCTCCCATTACTTCTTTGCAGTGGATTCAATATCATCTTGACGTATTCGATTCGGTGGATAGAATTCTTGAGAAACCATTCATTAGGCCTTCTTTTTCTCATTTTGGTTCGATGCACTATCTTATTTCAGATCCATCCAACAACGTTATTGTGGTGGAATTTACGTCCGACGATACTATCATTCACTCATCGATAAACAATACTCTTCCCTGGCCCATCCTAACCGAGGTACCCTATCTAGAAGGGGTTGAAACGATGAAAAACCCCCCCTCTATCTCCAAGGATTCGAAAACGCCCATGGATCGTTTTGTAAAAATGGCTCTGCAGGTTGCAGAATGGGACACTGACTCACAAAACTCATTGTACCTTCGGGTGTTCGATATGCTATTAAATGCTGCTTCTGGTGATACCAAGTGGAATGTTTTGTTTCATCTGAATGAAAAAAGCATATACTTTCGAACCTTTTCTCATGACCGCATCAAGGTGCTTTCTTTGGAAGACATTTCCTTTTCTTGTGAGGAACCTATCCGATACTGGTCTGTAGAAACACAGGAAATAGGAGACATATCCCAAGTTTCTCGAAACAAATCCGCAAAACCAGATGCATCCTGGGAATCGATTCACTTGTTTACCTTGAATTCAGCATTGGAAAATGCATTTTCGTTGTCGGATATGCAAAAAATTACACAATTTCCTTACACCTATGAGTGTAGCATGGATAGCATTCAAACAGATTCCGATCGTTTGCAATCGTATGCACTTTGGTGGATTGGTATTACAGCTCTTTTGGCTGCATTTCTATTTATTGTAAAAGGAATGAAAAATCACCAAAAATCTGTCGCCAACAAGAAAACTCTAGATAGCAAACAGCAACCAAAAAAACTGTATAAAAACTTCAAAAAATCTAACAAAAAGAAACGAAAAGGCAAACGATAATGCTAGGCCTTGTATTGGAGGGTGGAGGTGCAAAAGGTTCCTATCATGCTGGCGCATACAAAGCTTTGGTTGAAAATGATCTAATCCCTGATGCTGTGGTAGGGACTTCCATTGGTGCATTGAATGGCGCCTTAATTGCCCAAGGTGATTGGGAAGTCATGGAAGAACTTTGGTCCAATATGTCAATTTCTACTATTTTAGACATTGACCAAAAACATATTCAAGATTTAAAAAAGCACCATTTCAGCATGGAAGGATTTCAATATTTTGCCAAATATCTCCATCGCTCTTTTGAAGAAGAAGGCCTTGATACATCAAAAATCCGTCAACTATTAGAATCCATCATAGATGAAGAAAAGCTCCGAAAGAGTTCCATCGATTTTGGCCTTGTCACTGTTTCCATATCAGAACTCAAGCCATACGAAATGTTCAAAGATGATATCCCCAAAGGAGAATTGATTGATTATCTAATGGCTAGTTCCAATTTTCCCATTTTTAAAAGGCAAGTCATTGATGGAAAGAAATTCATCGATGGAGGAGTTTACGACAATACACCCGTGGATTTATTAAAAAACAAAGGGTTCGATCATATTATTATCGTTCGAACGCACGGCTTTGGAATCAATCGATCTGTTGACATGCAAAACGTGCGAACAACAGAGATTGATTCAAACAGGGATCTGGGAAATGTGCTAGATTTTTCAAAAGAAAACTGCAAAAAAAACCTTCAATTGGGATATTTTGATGCCTTAAAAGCAATCCGACCTTTGCATGGTAAAGACTATTACTTTCAACCATTAAACAACGAATCCTATATCATTAAAAAGCTGCTAGAGATGCCCGAATCAGTTGTTAATGAAATTGCAATGAAAATAGGTATTAACAAAGACTATTCTCATGCTAGAAAGATATTAGAAGGCATTATACCAGTTCTGGCAGACCTTGTGGATGCCCCAAAAAAAGCTACGTACGAAGAAATTCTGGAGTATGTGTGTGAAGAAGCTGCCAAAAAAATTCCTTTGGATCGATACAAAATATACACCTTACCAGAAATGATTGAACAAATTCAAACCAAGTACAAACCTACTGCAAAAAGTTTGCTACAAAAATGGTTTTCACTACCAATGAAAAACGATCTGTTCCGAAAAGCCTTCAAGGATCAGATTATAAGAGAGGTTGTTATGAAAGTTTTCAATATCCAAAATGAATCTGCAGAGTAGCGTATAATGCCATATGTTAACTTAAGTGGTTCTTCGGGTCCTCATTATTATGACGGAGATGTAGTTGGCTGGATGGGCGTTTTCATGCCCTCTGTGTTAATGTGTGTCCTTACGCTTGGTCTTGCCTATCCCTATGCACGTTGTTTTTTTCTTTCGTGGTATATTAGCTGTCTGGTAATTGATGGAAAACGATTGTCTTTCCATGGTACTTGGCAGGCATTATACCCTGTATGGTTCAAGGGGATTGTTCTTACCATCCTAACACTTGGTTTGTATTATCCTTGGATGTACACCAATCTTCGGAAATGGGAATACTCCCATATCCAATCTTCAGACTAGCCTTAGCGTATGAAACCTTCTCGTAAGATTTTGTATTGATCCGGCTCTGTAAATGAAATGACTGCAGAAGGCTGACTGGCTTCTACTTGTTCTCTCGGAAGATCAAGTATCAGAGCTTTTTCTCCCATCTTTTGCTGTGCTTCTAAAGGGTTTGCAAACGGTTGTTCATTCCGCATATTTGCACTCGTTGTAAGAAATGGAAAGCCAAGGTCGCTAAGAAAATCTAGCAGATATGGATCTGAAGGTATTCGTATCCCAATCGTATTATAGGTTTTTTGGGGAGTTGTATAGAGGGCACATTGTTTCATTGGGAAAACACCCGTTACAGTCCCTGGCCAGTTTTTTTTCAGCAATGGATGCTGAAGTAACAGAGGGTTTGATACGTATTGATGGGCTTTTTTTGGATCTTCAAGAAAGAGAATCAGGGGTTTGTTTTCGTCTCTCCTTTTCAAAGAAAAAAGGTTGCAAACAGCTTGATACGATTCTCCATGGACTCCTATTCCCATCACCGTATCGGTAGGAAAAACAATGGGCTTGTCTTGAAGAAGCCATTCTTTACAAAATTCTTTTTCAAAGTCTGAAAGATATAAAGGATGGTCAACACGAAGAATCATTTTTTACGAATTCCCAACAAGGTTCTTTTTAAACATGACCTTTTCAGTTCCTGTAAGTAAACGGTGAATGTTCTCTCTATGTTGCCAAATGGTCAATACGGTGAAAAAGACAGCGAATAGTAACGTCCAGATACTAGGCTGTAAAAGAATAAACCATAGAATCATGGAAACAACAGATACAATCGAAGCCAATGAAACGTAACCCCAAATAAAAAGAACAACCACCCATACTACCACCAGCAATAGGGCTATATTGAAATCATATACAATGAGCAAACCTAACAAAGTAGACATTCCTTTTCCACCGGTAAAACCTAGAAAGCAAGAATAATCATGCCCAATAATACTCAGAGAAACAACAAACAAAAGAACATCTCGGTACAGCTGAGCCATACCAGGGAACAACCAAGAAGCAACAAAAAAAGGTACAATTGCTTTTGATGCATCCAAAAGAAAGGAAAGAAGTCCCCATTTCAACCCTAGAACTCGTGCAATATTTGTAGCTCCAATATTGCCTGAGCCTTCCTGACGGATATCAATTTTATGCAATAAAAAGGCAATAATGTATCCAAAAGGAATACTGCCGTATAGGTACGATCCAATTGCAAGAATAACAATATGCATTGTTTCAATCATAATATCCTCCACAGATTCGATGGATACCAGCTAAATCATCTTCAATAAAGCAATGATGAAAACCATAGTTTTCCATTTTTTGGTTACATTTTTCAGACAATCCATCACAAACTTCAAACAAAAGCAGTCCATTTTTAGCAAGATGGTTACGAGATTCTCGGATAAGGTTCTCTATTACTTGCAAGCCGTCACTCCCGCCATCCAGAGCAAGTCGTGGTTCCTTTTTCACATCACTAGGAAGTGAATCAAGCCACGAAGTTGGTATATATGGAGGGTTTGATACAATCAGGTTGTATGTGCCCGTTATATTGGCAAACATATCGCTGTGAATAAGTCGAAGCCGGTTTTGGAGTTGATATTTTTCACAATTTCTTGTAGCAACTTGAAGAGCTTGGAGAGAAATATCGGAAGCATCAATATTGGCGCTAGGAAATAGCATTCCAATGGCAATGGCAATAGCACCTGAACCGGTTCCTACGTCAAGAATATGGGCGGAAGGTTGTTGTTGTAGAAAGGCCACCGAAAGGTCGACCAAAAGCTCTGTTTCTGGTCTTGGAATTAACACATTTTCGTTAACCTCAAGAGAAAGAGTAAAGAATGGTTTTTCTCCTGTAATATACGCAACAGGACAACCTTGAATTCGTTGCTCTAACAATGCTTGATACTTTGAAAATTCCTTTTCGCTAAGGGAGTCCTGAAGATGAGCATACAAATAGGTTCGATTCATCTGTAGTGACTGCATCAAAAGAATCTCCACTTCTACTTTGGCGTGATCTGGAGGGAGCTTTTGTGACCCAAATTGAAGGGCATCCGCAATGCTCATCGTATTCATATGCTACGTTTCAGAAATCTGCTCTTGGTTCCAAGCAAGCTGTAAAGCTTCCACAAATTCATCCAAATCACCATTCATGATTTGAGGTAAATTGTGAGAACTATAGCCTATACGGTGATCCGTTACTCGGTTTTGGGGGTAATTGTACGTTCGTATTTTTTCGCTTCGGTCTCCCCAGCCAACTTGGGATTTTCGACTTTGCGACTCTTCATCCTGTATCCTTTGCTTTTCAACATCCAATAAACGAGCATGAAGAATTTTGATAGCGCGTAGCTTATTTTGTAGTTTTGATCGTTCGTCCTGGCATACAACAACTGTATTTGTTGGAAGGTGTGTGACACGAATAGCAGTTTCGTTTTTTTGTACATTTTGACCCCCGTGGCCAGAAGCGTTAAAAACATCAATGCGCAAATCGGCAGGATCAATATCAATCTCTGCTTCTTCTGCTTCTGTCATAACAGCTACCGTCACCGTGGAGGTGTGGATTCGACCCCCTGATTCTGTGGAGGGGACCCGTTGTACTCGATGAACACCAGATTCAAATTTAAAAAACTTCCTTGCATAGGATCCAGAGATTTCAAAAATGATTTCTTTAAACCCCCCGATACCAATTTCATGAGAAGACATGGTATCTACAGTCAGTTGTTTGGAAATTGCATAGTTGAAATACATTCGGTATAAGTCTGCTGCAAACAAAGCGGCTTCATCGCCGCCAGCAGCTGCACGGATCTCGACGATAACATCTCTTTGATCCTCTGGATCTTGTGGGACAAGAAGGTCTTTAATGTGAGCAATCAGTTGCTCTTTTTTCTCAAGCAACTGATCCAGTTCTAGCTCCAGCTCTTTTTTATCTGTAGCATTGGTCTCTTCTTTCTTGAGAGTAGTAAATTCCTCGATATCTTGCATCAAGGAATAATACTCATGATATGCCTGAGAATAAGGCTTTAAAGACCGTTCTCGTTTCCCCAGAGCAGCCACTTTTTTTTGATCAGCTAGCACAGTCGGGTCTGACAAAGAAGTCAGTACTTCTTGATATTCGTTTTCGTATTGTTTTAACTTCTCGATCATACTTTATTGGTTTTTGGTTGTTGGAGCGAAATACTCTCCAAAAACTTCTCGTTTGAAGGGCTTTCTTTCATCCATTTAATCAATCTTTCTAAAGCTTCAGAATTATCAAGATTGGATAAGAACTTTCGAACCATCCATATTCGTCGCAGTTCATCCCCTTCATACAAAAGCTCTTCCCTTCGCGTAGAAGACCTTGAAATATCCAGGGCTGGGAACACTCTCTTTTCAGACAGTTTCCTTTCAAGGACAAGTTCCATGTTGCCAGTTCCCTTAAATTCTTCGTAAATGATTTCATCCATTTTGGAACCGGTTTCAATGAGAGCTGTTGCCAATATTGTTAAACTACCACCGCCATCAATGTTTCTCGCAGCACCTAAGAATTTTTTTGGACCGTGAATGGCTGCTGTGTCTAATCCCCCGGTAAGAGTTCTTCCTGATGGTGTACAGGAAAGGTTGTAGGCGCGTGTTAACCGAGTAATTCCGTCCAATAGAATAACAACGTCTTTTTTCATTTCTACAAGACGTTTTGCCCTGTTTAATGCCAATTCAACAACTCGAATATGGTTTTCAGGCAATTGATCAAAGGTAGAAGAAATGATGTCCGCTTTTACGGAGCGTTTCATATCTGTCACTTCTTCGGGACGTTCGTCAATCAGCAAAATCATTAGATAGGCTTCAGGATTATTCTTTGCAATACCTTGGGCAATTCTTTTGATTACAGTTGTTTTTCCTGCCTTGGGGGGGGATACAATCAATCCTCGTTGCCCTTTTCCCAGGGGGGATATCAATTCAATCAGCCTATTGGTTATATTCGCAGTTTCCACGGAAGCTGAAAGTCGAAAACGTTCCAATGGGAAGATAGGGGTAAGATCTTCAAAACGCTGCCTATTAATAATGGAGGTTGGATGGGCTTTGTTGATAGAATCTACTGTTGTTAAAGCGCTGTATTTTTCCTTTTCGTTGCGAGGATTTCTCATCCGTCCTTCAACATAATCCCCTGGGCGGAGCCCCAGTTTTTTTATAAGAGATGGATGAACATATATGTCAGATGTATCTGGAATATACTTCGGAGATCGTAAAAAACCATACCCATCTATATGTACATCTAAAACTCCCTTTGCAGTGGGTTTAGAAGGCCCATGATCATGTTTCATATGAGAAGGGTGCTCTTGTTGATATCGACCTTGTTTTGCTTCTCTATCCTGCGTTTGAGGAGCTTTTTGATAAACTTCTTTTGGCTCTTCTTGTTTTCTAGTTTTACCAGGTGAGATATCTTCTTGTGGAAATAGCACTTCGTCTATTTGCGCATCAGATATCTCTGTTTTCTTTTGATCCTCTTTAGGAGATCTGATCTCTTTGCTTTCTTCTTTTACCTTTTTTGGCGTACCCTTTTTTGGGGTGCTTTTTGAAGTGGTTTTTGGGGACGATTCTTTGGCTGGTTTTTCTTTCTTTTTTTCCGGCTCTTGTAAAGAGGTATCTCCATCTTTTAACTCCAGAATGGCATCAATCAGTTCTTGTTTTTTGAAACGGGTATAGCGGATAACCTTAATTTCACGAGCAATTTGATACAATTCTCTGGCTCGTAGTGATTCTAAATATTCTCGGGTTAGTGAATCTAAGTTAAACATAAACTACCTCCAAGGGCTATCTATTTGATATCGGCTGACACTTTATCGATGATTTCATTACACAGACGATCAGCAACATGATTCTCTTTGCGGGGAATATGTGTAAATGTGACCGACTGAAAACAACCGACTAGTTCCATGATTCTTTGATAGAGCGGAAACAAATCGGGGCTCTTTACTTTCCATTGGTGCTTACACTGATTCACCACCAAAAGGCTGTCACTAAAGATGAAGACATCTTTGTAATGATCTTTTTTGCATTTTTCAAGTGCTAGCAAAACTGCGGTATATTCTGCATAATTGTTCGTTTGAATGCCAAGAAATTTAGCGTACTCACAAACAACATTGTCATCATTTTGTATGACATAGGCACAACTTGCTAAGCCAGGATTGCTTCTACTGGCTCCATCTGTATAGACCTTAATCATTCTTTTTCACAATGATTCGGTTGCAGTTCTCACAATAATGAATCTGATCGGGTTTGCGGTAAATAGAATCAATCGACCGCTGAGATTGAATGGAGCCACAACCCGAACATGCACCGTTTTCAATGTGCACTACGGCACTTTGTTGTCCTCTAGAGAACGCCTCATCAAATTTTTCAAGAAGCTCTTGATCCAGTTTCTCTCTGGATTGTTCGATTTCGTATTCAACCTTGCTAATTTCTTTTGCAATCTCTTGTGTTCTGGCTTTCATATATGCTTTTTCTTTTTGAAACTCATCTTTTACTCTACTAAACTCTGTATCTAGTTCTTGAAAACTCTTTTCTTCCTTCTCGATTTGATTCATGCATTCTAAAACATCCGATTCGTTCAGTGCAATTCTTTCTTTCAAAAGCTGTACCTTTCTTTGTAAATCTGAAAGTTCTTTTGGATTTTTAGGAGCTTTGTTGCCATACAAAGTTTTTGTATACTCTTGGGCTTGGTATTCCAAATCTTTTAGAAACGCTTCTTTTTGTTTCAATGCCAGCTGGGAATCATGAACAGATGTTTGCATTTTCTTCCATTGTGAAAATTTTAGTTTTGCGCTTGATTCCATAGCCGAAAAACTCAGTTTGATCTTTCGATCTTCTCGCTTTAACTCATTCAAGCGATCATATTTCGATTGTAAGTGGTATAAATTTAGTAGCATATTCATCGATATTATGGATTTGGGCCCTGAAGGACTCGAACCTCCGACCCGCTGGTTATGAGCCAGCTGCTCTAACCAACTGAGCTAAGGGCCCGACTAAACCTCCAATGAAATGATTTCATGGCGAATACAAATTTATTCTTTTTTCTTTTTTTGTCAAATTTAATCAAAAAATTGACAAAAAGGGATGATTTCATTTTAATAAGTTTTATTCTAAGCAAAAGAGGTAGTGTAAGAATATGAAAAAGTTACGTTTGTTTCGACTCATGCTGAGTTCGCTGTTTTTAGTTTTAATTCCTTCTATTGCTCACGCTGCAGAATCAGTCAGCTCTTCACCGAATACTACTCAAATTTGGATTGCAATTGGAATACTCATTGTTGCTGCCATTCTCTTCTTAACTGAAGCAATTCCGCTGGTTGCCACAGCCATGCTCGTTCCTTTTTTGCTCGTGATTTTCCAAATCGCTACATTTGGGGAAGCATTCTCGGGTTTTTCGGACCAATGGGTTCTCCTCTTCCTATTCATGTTCATTATTGGAGATTCTTTATTTCAAGTGGGGGTTGCTGACAAAATTGGTCATTCCATCATTCGGGTTGCAAAAAACAACGAGACGCGCTTGATTGTCTATGTCATGATTGTTAGTGGAATCATGTCTGCCTTTTTAAGCAACACGGGTACAGCAGCATGTCTTCTTCCTATCATGATGGCAATTTCCAAAAGCAGTGGAATTTCTATTAAAAAACTCCTCATCCCTATGGCCTTTGCAACTTCCCTTGGAGGAGCCATGACCTTAATTGGAACCCCTCCAAACGGCATTGTTCAGTCAGCATACACCGGTGCTGGGGGTGCTTTCACTTTCTTTGACTTTGGCAAAGTTTCTATTTTCATCTTCATCATCGGTATCATCTTCATGGTGACCATTGGTAGAAAAATTTTAGCCAAGATTGATCAACAATCTTCAGCAAAAGAAAAAAAGGAGCTTGCTGATATCAATCAGGTGAAACCAGAAATCACCTACGATCGGAAAAAAGCCCCTATTGCTATTGCAACGTTTGTGCTTGTGATCCTGTTCATGGTCATGTCACCATTGTGGAAAAATTTTGCCCCGTCTTTGGCTCCCTTTTTCAAAAGCATCCCATTGGTTTCATATGCCGTTTTAGGAGCAGTTGTTATTTTAGCAGCCAAAGTAGTCACCGTGAAACAAGCATTCAAAGCCGTAGATTGGACCACCATTTTCTTGTTTGCTGGTATGCTTTCGATGAAACCTGCCTTGATCAATTCCGGCGCAGCAGAATTTATTGGAAAGGGAATCATTCAGGGTACTAGTGGCATTGGGATCAATCCTAACTATGCCGTTCTGGTCTCTCTTATTATTGTCAGCGTAATTGTGACAAATTTTATGTCCAATACTGCTACCGCCGCTCTTTTTGCCCCCATTGCTTTAGAGGTTGGAGTCCTACTTGGATGCAGTCCAGCACCTTTATTAATGGGTGTAGGACTTGCTACTTCTGCCTGTTTCTTAACTCCCGTTGCAACTCCTCCCAATACTCTTGTATTAGGTCCCGGTCGATACACTTTTATGGATTATGTAAAATCTGGATGGGCACTGCAGCTTATTGTTGTCATACTGCTTGTGGTTCTCATTCCACTCTTTTTCCCATTTATGCCTTAGTTCTTTTTTTCAACGATAAAAAACCCATTGGAAAAAACCTCCAATGGGTTTTTTTTTCACACTCTCCTCCAATCTTGGTATAATGTTGACAAACCCAAACCATAGGAAGTGCTATTTATGCCACAATGGAATTTAAACACTCGTTATACATCCCTAGAGGACCCCGCGATAACTAACGATTTTCAAGAATCTATACAAAAAGCAAAAGAAATCCATGAAAAGTATCAACCCCTTCTAGGCAACACAAATCTTCAAGCCTCCACACTGCAAGAGTTTTTTACAGAAACCGAAACCGTTTTACGCCAGGGATATCTTGCATTTCAATTTGCCAATCTTTCCTATGCTTCCTGCACAGCTGATCAAAAAGCTCAAAAACTATTCTCCAAAGCCATGGATACAATGACTGAAATTGAGTCTACCTTGTCTTTTTGGGAACCTCTTTTGTCCAAGCTTCCTACCGATTCATTAATAACGCTTCTAAAAAGTGATTTGCTACATGATTACGAGCATATTTTATCTCGTTTGATCGAATCGAAAGAACACATATTAAGTGAAAGCGAAGAGCGTTTGCTATCGACCTTTTCAAATTCTTCTCGCGGTGCATTTGCAAATTTATACGATGCGGTAACGAATGGATATGAGTTTCACCTGACTGTCGACAACAAGCAGCAAACTCTTACTGGTTCGCAAGTTCGTTCTTTACGATTGCATCCCGATCCCGTCGTTCGAGCTGAATCTATGAACAGTTTCTTCCATCGGTATGAGGAAGACAAACTCGTTCTTGAAAAATCCTACAATGCAATTGCAAAACATTACAACACAGAAGCAGCCGTGCGACATTTTTCAGAACCCATCCATATGAGAAATCACGCCAATGAAGTGGATCATGCAATTGTGGACACTCTTATCGAAACAACATCTAGTCATACGTCCATTGTCCAGGAGTACTACAACTGGAAAAAGACAAAACTTGGCTTTGACCTTAGTCTAGCAGATCTGTATGCTCCCATTGGTCAGGGTAGAAAAACATTTTCATTTGAAGAAGCCAAGAGTATTGTTTTAGATGCTTACACAAAATTTGATCCAGAGATAGGATCTATCGCCAAAACATTCTTTGAAGAAGAGCGCATCGACTCCGATATTCGCAAAGGCAAGAGGGGCGGAGCTTTTTGCTCCTATGTAATCCCCAATAAAAAACCTTTTGTACTCCTTAATTATACGGGTACAATGCGAGACGTCATGACCCTTGCTCATGAAGTTGGACACGGAATACATGGTACCTTATCTTCCGAGCAGAACTTGTGGAATTATCACACCCCCCTTACGATGGCTGAAATTGCATCTGTTTTTGGTGAAATGATTGTGATGGACTCTCTTCTCCCCAGTCTTGATCCAGTAGAAAAGAACGCATTTATCGCTTCCAAAATGGAAGATATGTTTGCAACCATGTTCCGGCAAAACATGTTTTGCCGATTTGAAATTGCTTCTCACAAAATGATACAAGAAAATGGAAGTGCCAATTGGGATGAGCTATCAGAGCTATATCATCAAGAGCTCCTAAAGGTTTTTGGTACCACCGTTGACATACCCCAGGAATACCACTATGAATGGGCATCAATTCCTCATATTTTCAATGTGCCATTTTATGTATATGCCTACAACTTTGCCAATCTATTAGTTATTGCTCTTTACCAGAAATACAAAGAGGAGGGTTCTATCTTTATTCCTCTTTACAAAGACCTGTTAAGCAATGGGGGCAAGCATTCTCCCGAGATCCTCCTTGCGCCACTTGGTATTCAGCTTGATTCAGAGTCGTTTTGGGAAAAGGGTTTTGCATATGTATCAAACAACCTTCTCCCATCGCTTCTATAGATTTCGATGAAAGATCAGATTCAATTCTCCATCTTATCAAACGACACCTCATCTCATGCAAGAATAACGCAGTTTGAAACGCATCATGGCATTTTGGAAACTCCTGTTTTTATGCCCGTAGGAACCTGTGCCACCGTAAAGGCTTGTACGGTTGATCAGTTGCTTGCAATTGATATCCCCATTCTGCTATCCAACACCTATCACTTGTACTTACAACCAGGAGATGATGTTATCAAAGAGGCAGGAGGTCTTCACTCTTTCATGAATTGGGACCGTATCATTCTTACCGATTCGGGGGGATTTCAAATTTTTTCGCTCTCCCACATGAGCAAAATTCAACCCCATGGGGTTGAATTCAGATCTTTTAGAGATGGATCGAAACATTTCTTTACGCCAGAAAAAACAATCTCTATTCAACAAAATTTAGGCTCTGATATCATTATGCCATTGGATATCTGTACACAATTCGGAACGTCCCCAAAGGATACCCAAAAATCCACAGAGTATACTGTTCGTTGGGCAAAAATGGCAAAAAAAGCCACTGAAAAGGATACAAACCAAATTCTTTTTGGAATCGTGCAAGGTGGATTTACAACAGAAGGCCGGCAAGAATGCATGGAACAGTTGCGAGACATTGGTTTTCCTGGGTATTCAATAGGATCCCTAAGCGTAGGAGAACCAAGAGAAGTGTTTGAAGAAATTACGAATCATATTGCTCCTCAATTGCAAGATGGTCCAGTCTATTTAATGGGTATTGGAGACCCATATCGTATCCTAAAGGCCATAGGTATGGGAGTTGATATGTTTGATTGTGTTTTACCCACAAGAATTGCACGAAACCGCACATTGTTTACACGCAATGGAAGAATTACTTTAACCAACAAACGATTTGAAAGAGATTTTCATCCAGTGGAAGAAACATGTCAATGCTATACATGTAGAAATTACACCAAAGCGTACCTCCGTCACTTGTATAAAGCAGATGAAATCCTTGCATCCACGCTCGGGAGTATCCATAATTTGCATTTTTTACATCATTTAATCCAAGAAGCCAAGGAAGCCATTCGAAAAAACTCCTATACCTCTTTCATGAATGATTTCCTAGCGCAATATGAAGAAGGAGAAAGACTCCGAAAAAGAGAGGGCACATAACCAATGGTTACATTACGAGATGTACAAGCTGTAAAAGATATCCAGGAATTAATACAAAAAGCAGATGAATACCTAGGAGCATTGGGTTTTACGGACCATGGAATCAATCATATTGAAATGGTTACAAGAAGAGCCCTCATGATAGCTGACAAGTTATCGTTTACCGATGATGAAAAAGAACTGGTTGGCATTTCAGCTTATATGCATGATATCGGGAATGTTACAGGAAGACACAACCATTCTATGGCTGGGTCTATTATGGCATTTCAATTGTTACGAGAATTAAACATGGACATTGCGCATATTAGTAAAATAATGACAGCAATTGCGAATCATGACGAAAGCAATAGCGAAATTACTGACAACATTTCTGCGGTACTGATTATTGCAGATAAATCGGATGTCCGTCAAAGCCGAGTAAGAGAAAAGAATCGAACCAAATTTGACATTCACGATCGGGTAAACTATGCTGTCCAGAACTCCTCCCTAATTGTCATTAGTGGAAACAAAGAAATCTGGTTGAATCTTGAAATTGACACTTCTCTTTCCCCAATGATGGACTACTTTGAAATCTTTCTAAGTCGCATGCTCCTTTCAAAAAGAGCAGCTGCAAAACTAGGATACAATTTTCATCTTAAAATCAACAGTAGTATTCTTGCATAAGGAGATTTTTATGAAACATATCGGTTACTTATTTCCTGGTCAAGGTTCTCAATATATTGGAATGATGGAGAAAGTACCCAAATCCTCCATTGCACAGTCCTATCTGCAAGTTTTTACCAAGGAATTTGGAAAATCCATTGAATCGTTTACGGCAGAAGAAATCAATCTTACGCAATTCACTCAACCTATTCTATACACCATTAGCGCATGTTATCTTCGGTGGATACAAGAAATAGAAGATCCACCTTCCTTTTTGGCTGGGCATAGTTTAGGAGAAATCTCTGCTTTGTTTGCATCGGATGTACTGTCCTTTGAAGAAGGACTCGCCCTTACAAAATACCGAGGGAAACTCATGGAAGAAGTGACACAAGATACCCCCGGAGGAATGTGTGCCATTATTGGACTACCCATCCACGAAGTGAAGGCATTGTGTGAGAAGTTACAATCATTTGGTGTAGCGGAAGCTGTAAATATCAATGCAGAAAAGCAGATTGTGATTTCTGGTTCGAGCCTAGCCATGGAAAAAGCGCCCACACTTGCAAAAGAAATGGGTGCTAGGATGTGTATTCCTTTGAAAGTATCGGCACCTTTTCACTCCTCGTTAATGAAGCCCATCGAGAGAAAATTTTCTGAATTTCTTCAAAACTATGGTTTCAAAGATGCAACCATTCCTATCCTTCAAAATGTTGATGCTCAACCCCATCAATGCGCAAAATCACTGAAATACAACCTGATTCAACAACTGTCTCATCCAGTTCTTTGGAAAAATTCCCTAGACGAAATGATAGCAAGAGGGGTCACAGAGGCATTTGAAATTGGCCCCAAAAATGTTTTATCAGGGCTTTGTAGAGGAACTAAAATCAAATGTGTACCTGTTGAAACGCTTCAGAAAACTGAAAAAGCTAGCATTTTAAGGCACTAAACTATATACCCAGAAAGCAAAAATGCCAATAATCACAATATTCACAATAGCACCTATACGGCCCTTTAAAAGTGTTCTTACCCCATAAAGAATAAGAATGATTGCAATGAAAATGAATATTTTTATCTGCCCTAGTGTATTTCCCACGTATAGCTCATAAGGCCATAGATAATGGATTAAGAGCATGACTCCGCAAAAGATTAAAAAAACGCCCCAAAAAATACCTTCTGGGAACGTATCGGTAAAAAACCGAATGCATTCTGTTATGAAAAAGGTTACAATCCATAAAACAAAAATCCATATCCATATTGACACACCTAGTATCGACATGTTCACTCCCTATGAATGATCTGGTTCTTCTGTAGAAATTTCACGAGCTTTTCCCTGAATTTCATTTTCTGCACTCTTCGATCCTGTTTGTTTTTTTTCCATTGGTGGATCGATGATAGTTGATATCGGTATAGAAATGATTCCCATCAGATAAAAAAAGGAAAGGAGAAAAAACCCGGAAAATCGCAAGAAAAATCCTGATGCAATAATGATTAACACAAAAACAACACGAAGAAGAAAAGACGGGATATGCAAATACTCAGCAAACCCCCCAATAATCCCTGCTACAATTCGATCATTTCGAGACCGATACAATGTTTTCATGAGAGCTTACTGGAAAAATGGATCATGTTCATCTTCGAAACCCAAAGGTTTTTTTGGAATGATAACCCATGCAACAAGATAAGCAACAATGAGTATCCCGTTTGTAAAGAGAGCCAAGATAACCAATAAAACCCGTAGCAACGATACATCTAGGGTCCATTGAAAATACTCAGCAATACCGGCAACCACACCACCAAAAACTGCACTATCTCTACATCGATATAGTTTCTTTTTCATCATTTGACTCCTTTGAATCATTTTTGGTTGTTTTGGAAAAGGTAAACATATTTTTCTCATAATCAACAAGAACTGTATCAAATGGTACAATTTCACGAGTTAAAATTTGTAGAGAAAGAGGATTGGCTATGTCATTTTGAATCACTCTTTTTAAAGGTCTCGCCCCAAACGCTGGGTCGTACCCTTTGTCGGCAATTTTCTGAATAGCTTCTTCGCTAAAGTGTAGGTCAATGTTCTGGCGTGCAATTCTTTTTTGGATAATACGAAGTTGGATTTTCACAATGTCATGGATCTGCTCTTTTTCAAGTCGGTGGAAAAGAATAATTTCATCAATACGGTTAAGAAACTCAGGTCGAAATGTCTCGCGCAACAATTTCATTGTATTCGATTTCATTTTTTCATGAGACAATGCCACATTTTGTAAGAATTGACTCCCTACATTCGAAGTCATTATAATGACAGTGCTTTTAAAATCGACAGTACGTCCTTGCCCGTCGGTGAGCCTTCCATCATCCAGTATTTGCAAAAGTGTGTTGAAGACATCGGAATGTGCTTTTTCAATTTCATCAAGAAGAATGACGCTATAGGGACGCCTACGAACTGTTTCGGTGAGTTGACCTCCTTCATCGTATCCAACATATCCAGGAGGTGCTCCAATTAACCGAGAGACGGAATATTTCTCCATGTACTCACTCATATCGATCCGTATCATAGCCTGATCATCATCAAACAAAAACAGTGCCAACGATTTTGCTAGCTCTGTTTTTCCTACACCCGTAGGACCAAGGAATAGAAAAGAACCAATGGGCTTGTTTGGATCGGACAAGCCACTTCGAGATCTTCGAACTGCATTGGCTACTGCATGAATTGCTTGATCTTGCCCGATAACTCGCTCATGCAATCTTGATTCCATTTTTACTAGTTTTTCTGTTTCGGTTTCCACCAGCTTGGAAACAGGAATGCCGGTCCAATGAGACACCACCCCTGCAATGTCATTGTCATTGACTTGCTCTACTACCATTCTTTGGTTATCTGGTATCTGTTCCAATTTGTCGCTGTACTTTTTCAGTTCTTCTTCTTTTTGCAATATCTTGCCATATTTAAGCTCCGCTGCGCGATCCCAATCTCCCTTCATTTCGGCTTGTTTTTCTTCATTTTTCATTCGATCAATGTCGCCCTTGCATTCTCGTATATGGTTCAGAATTTCTTTTTCTGATTCCCAGCGTACGCGTAATGCATCCGCTTTCTGTTTTAATTCTTGATAATGTTCTTCAATGACTGCGATTCGCTTTTTTGATTCTCTGTCTTTGTCTTTTGCCAAAGCCTTTTTCTCAATTTCACATTGTCGAATTTTTCGTTCAATTTCATCCAATTCAATAGGAGAGCTATCAATTTCCATGCGAAGCCTTGATGCAGCCTCATCAATTAAATCAATTGCCTTGTCGGGCAAAAATCGATCGGTAATATATCGATCTGATAATTCTGCTGCAGCAATAATGGCAGAGTCTCGAATTTTCACTCCATGATGGACTTCATATCGTTCCTTCAGTCCTCGTAAAATGGCAATAGTATCTTTGACACTTGGCTCACCAACATAAACAGGTTGAAATCGTCTTTCAAGAGCAGCATCTTTTTCAATCTTCTTCCGATATTCATTTAAGGTGGTAGCTCCGATAGCACGGAGTTCTCCTCTTGCCAGAGAAGGTTTCAACAGATTGGCAGCGTCCATGGATCCCTCGGCATTGCCGGCACCCACAAGAGTATGCAGTTCATCAATAAACAAGATAACTTGTCCCTGCGAAGAAACAACCTCTTTCAAAACGGCTTTCAATCGTTCTTCAAATTCTCCTCTATATTTCGCTCCAGCTACCAATAAACCTAAGTCCAAAGAAACAACTTTTTTGTTCTTTAATCCTTCGGGAACATCGCCATCGGATATTCTACTGGCCAAGCCCTCTACTATAGCTGTTTTGCCGACGCCAGGCTCACCAATCAAAACAGGATTGTTTTTTGTTCTTCTGGAAAGAACTTGAATCGTACGTCGGATTTCCTCATCTCTTCCTATAACAGGATCTAGTTTTCCAGTACGGGCTAACTCTGTTAGATCTTTCCCATATCTCTGAAGAGATTGATACTGATTCTCGGGAGATTGATTTGTCACTCTATGAGAGCCTCTTAATTCTTTTACAATAGATAAAACCTGTGATTTATCGATCCCTTGAGAGCGGAAATATTCTGCAATGGGAAGAGTGGGTAAAGATAACAAGGACAGAAGAACATGTTCTGTTGAAACATATTCATCATGTAAAGATCGGGCCTCTGTTTGAGCTTGTTCTAAAACGTGTTTCGTAGTATCCGATATATAGACTTGGGTGGTACTAGAAACAGTTGGAAAGGACTGAATCGTTTTTTCCAAAGTCTCCGATAAGGAAGCCAAGGACAATCCAAGTTTGGATAGAATAGCAGGAACCAGTGAATCGCTTTGTTGTATCAAAGCAAGTAAAAGATGTTCCGGCTCAATTTGCTGATTTGTATGGGTAACAGCTTTATTTTGTGCAGCCACAATGGCTTGCTGAAGTTTTATTGTGAAATCATCCATAGAAAACATTTATACGTTCCTCCTTCATCATTCTTTTCTATGCTATCAAGTGAAAAGAATGTTGTAACTAGTATAAATATTCCCTATTGGAAGCTTTATTTGCTTGTTTTGGTGAATTTTTCCCAATCCTGATCGAATCTTTGAATTCCTTTTTCTGTCAAAGGATGATGTATCATTTTTTCAATCACGGATAAAGGTATGGTTGCAATATGGGCTCCTGCTTGAGCAGCTTGCGTGACGTGAAGAGGATGTCGAATACTAGCAGCAATAACTTCGGTATCGTATTCATAATAGTCAAGGCAATCAACTAGATCTTCTACAAGTTGCATGCCATCATGACCCGTATCATCAATACGTCCAATAAAGGGAGAGACATACTGTGCTCCAACTTTTGCTGCTAAAAGACCCTGGTTCACAGAAAAAATGAGGGTGCAATTACAGGGAATGCCTTCTTCAGACAAAATTCTCATAGATTTAAGGCCTTCTGGGCACATAGGAATCTTGATGACGATATAGTCTGGGTTCATGGCAAACCATTTTCGAGCTTCTTTAGTCATCTCTTCTGCTGTTTTTCCAACCACTTCAACACTGACCGGACCTTGAACAAGATCAACAATAGACATAACAATCTCTTGCGAAGACTTACCCATCTCTTTACTCATCAAGGTGGGATTCGTTGTAACTCCATCCACAATACCCAATTCATAGGCTTTTCGGATATCGTCAATGTTGGCAGTGTCGACAAATATTTTCATTCATTCCTCCATTAACCAATATAATTGCTAAAATTCCTTGCATATGTATTATAGTAAATTTTTTCCCGATTGGAATATTGCTTAGTCCGCGGCTTGTATTCTGATACAATGATTCCCCTCTGAGAGGGTATTGCAACTGCTCTGTTGTGACCCCTTCCACACTTTCTGTCAACGGATAAAGAGTAACGCTCGTGTACGATTGATTCTGAATTTCAATGGGTCGAGAACCATTGGACACGACAATTGTTTCTGTATCCCCCACAAATTCGACATAAAACCCTTGAATAGACAACTGCTTAGCGATAGACAGGTTGGTTAAAAAATGATCGGTTCTTCCACCTATCATGTTCACTAAGACAACTGGGATACTCGAAGAAAAATGAGAAACAATATACCGAGAACCGAGTTCAAAATCAGACTCATCTTTTTCTGGTGGATAAATCAGCTTTGGGATTTTGGATGTTTCTAACCATCGCCGATGGATAGAAGAAAGAGAATCACAATCCCCCAAAAAAATGGTAGGGAAAATGCGATTGGGGATTGCCCAGTTCAAGCCTCCATCCAAAGCAATCACAAAATCCTTTTCAAGATCCAGTTGGAGCTTGGATAAGAGATAGGTCTGTGGACCGGCACCAATGCAAACTATCTTTTGAGGATTCATGAAAGTTCAGACAAACTTTGCAAAACCTCAGAAGGATTTGGATGATGCACCAAATAGCTGCCAATTACAATCATATCTACATTCAATTTTTGTAGCTGTTTTGCTTCTTCGAGCTGGATCCCCCCATCCACTTGGATTCGAAATGAACAACCCTCGCGAGTCCTTATATCTTGTAATGCCTCAATCTTGGAATAGGTTTCTTTCCGGAAATGTTGGCCTCCAAAACCAGGCTCAACACTCATCAATAAAACAAATGACAAAGATGAAAGAAAAGGCTGGAGCGTATCAATGCTAGTTTCAGGAGAAATTGCCAATCCTGGCTGAATACCGTTTTTTTTACAAGACTGTATCCAAGAATCAACCATCGAGATAGACTCATTATGAAACGAGATCCACAAGGGAGAAGTGGCTACAAATGAGTTCGCTACATTTTGTAGAGCTTTTTCAGTTGTCATAAAATGAATATCCATGGGAACAGAGGGATATTCTTCTTTGATGGATTGGACCCAGTTTGCATTGAGTGCAAGATTGGGAACAAAATTTCCATCCATCACATCAATGTGCCAGTAATCAATACCTGCCATGTAAAGAGATTGTAGTACTTTGCTTGCCCCAAACAAAGGCATCGACAGAAGGGATGCTCCTATCAACATGGTGCTTAGTCCGATCCTACTGATTTCCGAATTAATTCTTCATTGACCACAATATTGATGGAAGAATTTTTTTCTGCAGGCGAGCCAGGTATTGGTTCTTGAATATACACAACTCCTCGCGAAAATGCAGTGTTGGGTTTAAATGTAATAGTACCAATGGTGTACCCGCTGTGAGTAATAATATACTTCGCATCCTCTAGATAGGAGTCTAGTAGATTTGGAACACGAGGTAAAGAAGGAAGATAGACCGTAAGAGTTATTCCTTGTCCAGGCTTCATTTTAGTTCCGGGCGATGGGGTCTGTGACAAAATGTGCCCCAACGATACAGTTGGGGCCAAATTGCTGAGAAGCTCAGATACTCTTTGCGCATCCTCTGCACTCTCGGGTTCTTCATTTTGTTCATTTTGTTCATCACCTTGGTCGGAAGGATGGAAAGATTCTACTTCTTGAATTTCACGAACAAACAGGTTTGCATTCTGAACTATTTCCATGGCTTCTCCATAGGATTTACCAACAAAATCAGGACAAAGAATGACAGGGCTGCCTTTGCTAATTTTTACAGAAACAGATCGTCCGTATTTCACTTCAGTAGAAGGAAAGGGAACCTGTGTCAGAATAGTATCTTGTGGTACCGACGAGGAGTAGATAGAGTCTTTCACTTGTAAAACCAGGCCCAACTCTTCAAGGATCTCTTCCGCTTGATGAAGTTCAATGCCGCGAAGATCTGGCACTTCAACAAGCTGATTTGTACGGCAACCTGAGAATCCGGCCAACAAAACGCACATAAAAACAACAATGGAGAACTGTTTCCAATTATCCATTCTGCTTTCGATATTCTTTTAACACTGACAAAACGGTATCAATATCCGATGCAGTATGTTCACCCGATATTTGGAAACGAATCTCTTCATCTCCCTTGGGTACTACAGGATAGTTTAGTCCGGTAGCCAAAATACCATTTTTCTCTAAAAAGGCGACGATTTCAGAAGTTTTTTTCGTGTCTCTCACCATTAAAGGTACTACTGGGTGTTCTCCTGGAAGAGTTTCGTATCCAATATCGACAATCCCTTGTTTAAACTTTTTAGTCATATTGCGAAGATGAGCCAATATGCCCTTGCCTTCTTCACTCTTTAAAATCTCTAAGGCTTTAAGAGCAGCTGCAGCTTCTCCAGGGGAGATGGGGTTGGAATAAATATAAGTGGGGGCTTTTTGGTGAAGATACTCAACAATCGTACTGGAGGTAACAGTATACCCACCATTCACACCAAATGCTTTTCCAAGAGTTCCAATTAAAACATCAACACCCGTGGCGTTTGTGTATTCAATGGTTCCTTTTCCGTTTTGACCAAACGCACCTACTCCATGAGAATCATCCACTACAAGAACAACTCCGTCTTTAAAGTGAGAATCATATTGTTCGCAAATGGTAGAGATTTCATCCAAGGGAGCATGGTCGCCGCGCATAGAAAAAATACCATCTGTAACTACAACAACTCGATCGCATTGACCTTTTGATTTTTCAAGGCAATTTTTTAAATCCTCCATATCCAAGTGCTTATAGATATGTTTTCCCTTTGGTCTTGCCATTCGCATCGCATTAATGATACAGTTATGGTTTAGCTCATCACTAACCACAATGGTATCTGAAGAAATGATCGAAGCCATAACACCCAATGTGGTCATATAGGCAGAACTAAAAAGCATTCCTGCTTCCATTCCATGAAATCCAGCTAAACCTTTTTCGAGTTCTAAATGAATGTCATAGGATCCAGAGATAAATCTAACAGCCCCAGGTCCAAGTCCATATTTTGCAGTAGCTTCTTCTTCTACCTTTTTTAAGTCGTCTCTTTGGGATAAGCCCAAATAAGAATTGGAGTTCATTTTAATAAACTCTTGATCATACCCCTTCACTTTAAATCTGGGACCACGATCTCCGGTAGCTTTAATGACATCATAAATGACCATTTCTGGTTTTTTGGCTGTCCCCATTTTTTTCAGTTCTTCAATCTCATTTCCGAGTGTTTGATTTAACCTTTTGATAGACATATGTTCCTCCTAAGCAAGTTTTTTACGAAGATTATCTAACATGTCTTGTGTCATCATGTCCATTGTAAATTCTGGCTTCCAGTCCCATTCTTTTTGAGCAGCGCTGTCGTCTAGACTATTGGGCCATGAATCAGCAATGCTCTGACGGACAGGATCAATTTCATAGTTCATAACAAATTCGGGTACATGCTTTTTAATATTGTCTGCTAATTTTGCGGGAGTCATTGACATAGCTGTCACATTAAAAGCATTTCTGTGAATCAGTCGTGAAGGATCTGCTTCCATTAATTTGATGGATGCACTAACAGCATCTGGCATATACATCATATCCAAAGAAGTATCTTCCTTTAAAAAACAAGTGTATTCTTTTTTTAGAATCGCTTGATAGTAGATATCTACAGCATAATCAGTAGTTCCGCCCCCAGGAAGGGTTTTCCAAGAAATGATGCCGGGATAACGCAACCCTCTTGTATCAAGACCATACTTAAGATAATAATAATCACAAAGAATTTCTCCAGCTACCTTTGTAACACCATACATTGAGGTAGGTCTTTGGATCGTATCTTGCGGTGTATTGTCTTTTGGAGAACTAGGTCCAAATGCAGCAATAGAACTAGGTACAAAAACAGAACAATTGAAGTCTCTTGCAGTCTCTAGAATCTGATACAAACCATTCATGTTTACATCCCATGCTAACTGGGGATTGCTTTCCCCTTTTGCAGAAAGAATGGAAGCCATATGATAGATTTGATTGATATCGTATTTCTTCACTACTTCTCTAAGCCTGTTTACATCTGTTGTATCAATGATTTCATGGGGACCTTCTTCAAGTATCTCATTCGCTCTTTCGCGAATATACGATACTACAACGGAATCTGTTCCATACACATTTCGTAATTCCAAAGAAAGTTCAGTTCCGATTTGTCCTAAAGCACCAGTAACAAGAATTCTTTTCATGAAAACCTCCGGTCATAACTAATTTTTCATACAATACGGATTCAAAAATCCAACAAAGAATATAGTATGATTTTTAAAAAAAACACATCGAAATATCGTGGCTTCTTGTAAGGTTATCAAAAACCTCCTTGCTGATTTGGTAAAAGCCACTGCTCCAAATTTATATTGGATTTCTCAGAAATAAATTCATTGGTGGAAAAGGCTGAGTACACATTAATGTTTGATCCAACCTGATCAATACGGCTAACAAGGCGATTGCCTCGAAGTGCTTGCATTTGTATTACAGAAAACGGCTCAATTTGTTCTTCAATCCTACGTTGCACAGAAGGATTCCATGTTGTAATCATTGTATTTTCATAGTACCCTAAAAGAGGATATACAGATTGAGGCTTTTGAAGATGGATCCCTCTTCTAATTAAAGAGCTTTCACGTTCCGCAGTTCCAAACAAATAGTTGTAAAACATGTCTATATAGTTATTCACTGTTTCAAAATTGTTTCGTTTGTGCGAATCAATACTATACGATTGAACACCAACGGGGTGTTTTTGGGTTAAAAACAAATTGTTGTCGTAATACAATTGTCTAGAAGAATCTCTTTCTTCAAGACTCCAGTCCAAAATGCTTTCTGCTTGTTTTTTCATAAGAAACCGATTGTTTTGTAAGCCTCCAGTAAAAAGGATGCGTACTCCCTCAACAACTCCTTCTCCAATAAGATATGGTGCTTGCTCTTTCCACGTCAATGACAAGGGAATAAAATGAGAGATAGAAGAATTTTTTTCCTCAAAAGAAATAGGAACAACTGACGTTTTTTTATAACGAATCCACATCTCTATAAAATATTCATCAGAAAAATCCGATCGATCGAGTAGATAATACAAATCAGACGAAGGATCATCAAGGATTTTTGCTTCATCAGGGAAATTGGCTTGAAATTCTATGATTTCAAAAAAGGGATTGGTCGTTTGAATATACAAATTACCACCTTTGTTTTTGGAGGTAACAAATATTCGTCGGTGTCCCTGCCAACGTACAATGCAGTCTCCCTCAATATACCCTATAGAAGAATTATCACGAGTGAGGTTGTTTCCATCCAGATCCCATACACCCAATGAAAGAACTTTTCTAGTTTCATGCAAAGGATCCTGCTCTTTGATTAAAAAGGGGATTCGATTCTGGGCCAGTTCGAGACTATACGATGTACTTTTGGGTAAAAACATAGTATGTGCTATGAAAAGAAGAAGAAACGTATAAAGAATCATGACACCTAGAGTAACAAATAAAACAGGAGTGTATCGGTGCGATGGTTCAGTCCTAAACGATGGGTTGTTCATCATACACTAGTAAGGATAATAAGGCTCTAAGGTATTAACCAATTCATGCACGTGTTCTTCATCAGAAAAGATAACCAATACAGAACAGGTCTGCCCGTTATAATAGGCAGGATTGGACAATTGCGTCACATAACAAACAGGGTGGTCTTCTCCAATGGCCAGCGATTCGTCTGGGTAAATATAATAACCAATTCTGGATTGCACAATACATTTTTCTTTTTTTGGTTGATCACCAAACAACAAGCAGTTATCAGACAGGACACACTCAACAGTGGCAGATAAATCTTCATTCAATGGCAATGCATTGATAACAAAAAAACCACTTTTTCCTTTGTATTGAGTAGGGTAGCCTTGAATGTGCCCGGAAGGTTGTGCGGACCATTCAGAGGGATACTCAAATTGGATTCGCAAAATGGGGTTTTGATACAAAGTACTTCCTTCTGCTTTTTGTGCATATTGAAGAGAATGAAACCAATAAAATCCAATAGCAACAAGAACGAAAACAACTAATAGAAGAAACAACCACTTTTTTGCTTTCATATATACCACCCAAAATTCTTGCATGTAGAACCCGGCATTAATTAACTTCATCATATTTATACATGTTTTTTCTGCAATTAGAAGCTCAAATTAATTTTTGCTTGCATTTCACAATTTTTTACATATATTCAAAAGAGCAATTGTTCGGGCCTCTAGCTCAGTTGGTTAGAGCGCATCCCTGATAAGGATGAGGTCCCTGGTTCGAATCCAGGGAGGCCCACCATAACTGCTTTTTTTATAATGGGGGTGTAGTTCAGCTGGGAGAACGCCTCGCTTGCACCGAGGAGGTCAGCGGTTCGAATCCGCTCATCTCCATTCCTCTGGAGGATTTAATGAGAAAAATAGTATCAGCTACATTAGTATTGTTTTTGTGCTTCTCAGTTATGTCATCTTTTTCTAATGTCATTGCTGCATCCAAAACGTCTATTCGGCTTACAACAGATGCAGAAGATATCTACATTGGTACAGAATTCACTATTCAATATACGATTGAAGAAGCTGATGATATATGGGCTATTGGATTTGATGCCTTGTATGAAAAAGGCAAATTTGAGCTTGTCAGTGTAAAAGAAGGCGATTTCTTAGAACAAGACAAGACAACAACCCTTCCTGTCTACAACGACAGAAAAGAAGAAGGGGTGATTATTTTTGGCATTACTCGTACAGGAGACTCTGAAGGAGTCGATGGCGATGGTACCATTATTCAGTTTGTTTTCAAAGCGCTTGAAATGGGAACTTACAAGTTCAATGTCAAAAACGTCTACGTAAAAGATCCTGCCGGCGCTGATATTAAAACAGACATTCACCCCCTAGAAGTAGAAGTAATCGAAGAAGACACAGAACCTCCTTTTCTTGAATTGACTGAAATTGGTATTGTTGCTGACGAAACCATAAATATCGAAGGCAAAACAGAACCAGAAGCTTCCGTCACTATTAACGATGAAGAAGTAACTGTTGAAGAAGATGGTTCCTTCGTCCACGAAGTTTCTCTTGAGGTTGGTGAAAATGAATTTGTTGTTATCGCCAAAGACCTTGCCGGGAATGAAACCAAAAAAACACTTACGGTTACCTATATTGAAAGAGTTGTTTTAAAGCTTCAAATTGGAAACAAAACGGTTATTGTTAATGATAAGCCAGTGGAAATTGAAGCAGCTCCTTTTGTTGACAAAAACTCCGGTCGTACATTAGTGCCTATCCGTATTGTAGCAGAATCTGTTGGAGCTGAAATTGGATGGGAAGGAACAGAAAGAAAAATTACTCTAATCCAAGGAGATACCATTATCGAGCTTTGGATTGGCAAGCCCATTGCTGAAGTAAACGATGTTCCTACCCCCATTGATGTAAATGCTCCCAATCTCTCCCCCACGGTAGTGAACGGGAGAACAGTTCTACCTTTACGTTTTGTAGCTGAAAATTTAGGGTGTGCAATTGGATGGGATGGTACTACTCAAACCATTACATTAATATATCCAGACCCTGAAATTATGTAAAGATACTGTAACACAAATGAAAAGCCCGGGGCAAACCCCGGGCTTTTTTCATATCGACTTATATGTCAAAAAAACACTACTACCAAGTCATTGTAAAAAACTTCCCCTCATTCTCCGGTCAATGCTTTACATATACATCCCATGAAACGATACCATTTGGATCTCGCGTTCTGGTTCCGTTTGGTTCTATCCAACAGATACGCCAAGGTATTGTACTTGGTGAAACATCTTTTTCTGAACAAGATTCTTTGTCTAGTTCAGCCGACATACCCAAAGATATTCACTGCGTTTTGACAAAAGAATCTCAAATTACACATCACCATGATTCTTTCTTCCATTTGGTATCCATGTACAACCTTATACCAATCCACTCTCTTTTTCTTCGAGCAGGCCTGTTTGCTGCTCAGTGGAATCCTCAAATCTTGTACCAGATTCATTTCGATCAACTCGACAAGTTGCAGTATTTCAAGCAAGAAAAAGCATTGCGGAGTTTCCTCCAAAAGCACCCGCAAGGGTTCACCCCTTCTGCAATTCAAAAAGCACTGCAGATACGAAAGAATTCCACAGTTCTAAAAAAAATGGAAACGGTAGGGATTGTAGATAAAATTTTTCAACCTCCCCAAACCACACTTTCCGACAATTCATCATCGACAGATATAGTCGAGTCAAATCCCGCAGTGTACCTACTCAACGGACTTTCTCCTTTTCTCCGAAGGAACTTTTACAAACAGTACATCCAGCAACATTTTTACGAAAAGGATGTTCTCATTATCGTCCCCAATGCAACATCAAAGAAAGCCTATACAAAGTTCTTTAAAAAGGAGACGTATGTTGAAATAGGAACGCGAGATCGAATTTTTGAACCAAAACAAAGATATTCCCTCATTGTTATCGAAGACTCAACTTCACCAGAATATCACTTGGAAGTACCCTTTTATATCCATATTGAAAAAACTGCTTTAATGAGACATCAAGAACTATCAGAGCAGATTGTTTTTGGCAGCTACTTACCTTCCGTTTTCACATATTCTGAACTTCGAAGGCACAGTTTCCAACATCTTTCTCTCCCCCGACAAAAAGATTCTGAAAATCGTATTGCACCAACCATTCAATTCCTGGATATGAAAAAGGAAATTTTGGACCATGGATACTCCCTACTTCCATTTTCTATACAAAAAATGATTCAAACCACCCTTGCATCCGGAGAAAAAGTTCTCCTATACATGCATCGAAAGGGTTATTATAATCTATCAATTTGTACGCATTGTGGGTATGTTATGAAGTGTTCGTTATGCGGGGTTCCATTGTCCTACCAGCCGCTAACCAACAAACTGACATGCCGATACTGCGGTCAAGCAAATGCCCGAACAAATACATGCCCAGAGTGCCACCACAGTACCATTGCATTACGAAGTCCAGGAACCAGTAAAATAGAAGAGTTCGCAAAAACACACTTTCCCACCGCGCAAATTCTTCGAATTGATCGTTCTCTTCCTACCCATTCACCCGAAGATGTTGCTTCCTCAACCTTGTACATTGGAACCCAAAAAGTATTCCAAGAACTGGATTTAAAAACCGTACATTTGGTTGTATTTGTAGAAATTGATTCTTTGCTGAACACACCATCCTTTTCGTCGCAAGAAAAAGTTTTGCAGTCCATCTCACACATCTATGAACATGGTTTCAGTAAAGATCATTCGCAGCAAATTGTGATCCCAACTTTCGCACCGAAAAGTGAGTTGTTTCGGTGTGTCCACAAAAAAACCCTCCACCCATATTATGAAACCGAGATGCAGACAAGAAACCAATTTGGCTACCCGCCTTTTGTGGATATGATGGAAATTTCAATACATCATAAAAGCCAAGAGGTCGTGATCGAAAAAACACAGGAGTTGCGGGAACAAATTCGTACTATAGATGGTATAACTATAGTAAGTGAAAAATTATTAGTGGGCAAAAGTCCCCACGGGATTTTTCAATCAAGCATTATATACCGAAGTGAAAATGTTATAAAGTTTCACCAAAAGATTGCTCCGTTATTGGATGTCCTGAACAAAGAAAGTGGCGTCCGTATTTATAGTAGAAATTTGGAGTAGTGGAATGTTGCAAGTTATTACCTATGGTCATCCATTGTTACGAAAAAAAGCGAAGTCCATCACAAAAATAGATGCGAAAATTCAGAAAATGGTAGAAGATATGACTTACACAATGAGAAACAACCGGATCAAAGGATGTGGTTTAGCAGCCCCTCAAGTAGGCATTTCTTTACGTATCGCTGTTATAGAGCCCGTAGAAAATCAACTTTTTTATCTGATCAACCCGGAAATAGTATCCAAAAAAGGGTCCCGTGTTGATACGGAAGGTTGTTTAAGTGTTCCTGGAACCTATGGTCCAGTTGAACGTTCTACAGAAATTCTATACACGGTCCTAGATTTTAAGACGGGGAAAAAAAAGATGATGCGAGCAAAAGATTTTACTGCTCGGGTGATCCAACACGAAATAGATCATTTAAATGGAGTTTTTTTTACAGACTATATTGAAGCACTGGATGCATTAGAATTTGTCAAAGGAGAGAAAATTCCTACGCAGCTTTTGCAGAAGTACAGAGAACAAATCCAATGACAATATCTACGGTTTTCTTTGGCTCGAGTTCCTTTTCTCTACCATTTTTGGAATGGACTTACCGCAACACCGAACTGAAAGGTGTCGTTACCCTCCCCGATACAACCCAAAAAAGAGGTTTACAAAAACTGCCCAGCCCTGTGAAAAAATTTGCTTCATCTCTTTCAATGCCGGTTATCACACCAAGCAATTTGCAAGATGCATCGTTTATAGCTCGTCTTCAAGACTACAACGCTGCCCTTTTTATAACCGCTTCATATGGAAAAATTCTTCCTGCTAAAGTACTTACGATTCCTTCCTACTTCTCTATCAATATTCATCCGTCCCTTCTACCTCATTATAGGGGGGCTGATCCATTGTTTTGGCAAATTACTCACCGAGTGCAAGAAACCGGAGTTACTCTGTTTCAAATGCTTCCTTCTCTGGACAATGGTCCTATTTTGAAACAAGAGTCTTTTCCTTTGGAAGAAAGTGACACCTACCAATCTCTGGAAAAAAAGGCAATTCGATGTGGCATCAGACTTCTTGAACAACTCCTAGAAGACATTCAAAACAACCGTCCTTTACATCCTGTCAACCAACCTCTTCAATGCTCCTTTTACGCCCGTAAACGCACCTCTACTGATGAACAAATCAAATGGGATTCTTCTGTCAAAGAAGTAGACGCATTCATTCGTGCATTCCCCCCTGATGTTGCTGCCTATACATGGTTTAAAGAAAAAAGAGTAAAGATTTTGCAGGCAACAATAGGGTCTATCCCCTTCATAAACGACACCAAGCCTGGTCAGATTGTGCTACATGAAAAAAAAGTATATGTAGCTAGTCAAGATGGTTTTATTCAGTTGCTGCAAGTAAAAATGGAAGGCAAGTCGGCAATGAGTGCAAAAGACTTTATGAACGGCTATCTTCGCAATGCCCCTGTCCATTGTTTTTCTTTTCATGAGTAAAATACAAATCCTCTGTATAGGCAAGATAAAGAACTCCCTTTGGGAGGCTGCAGTGAATGAATATTCGAAAAGAATCTCTCGATTTTGTTCATTAGAAATTGTAGAATTGAAAGAAATTCTTTTACCCGAGCGCCCCCCTCCAAAAATTGTTGAAAAAGCTTTACACAAAGAGGGTCTTGAGATCGAAGATAAAAAGAACCAAGAGGCGGCCGGATTTGCCTTGGATATGAATGGGTCTTCTTTGCATTCCATTGAATTCTCTCGCTTGCTACATCAACACTTGTTTGTACAAGGTCAATCTATTGCATTTATTATTGGCAGCTCCTATGGTTTAAGTCCCTGTATAAAAAAGAAGTATTCATGTCTTTCTTTTTCTTCTTTAACATTTCCACATCAGTTATGCAGAATTCTTTTATTGGAACAGATTTTTAGGGGTTTCAAGATTCAAGCCGGAGAAGTGTACCATAAATAAATGCCGGGTATCCTTCAAAAACAATCCATGCGCCCTTTTTTAAACAGAAACAATGGCTAACCACACAAAGATAACAATCCATCCAACTCCTGTAGATAGATAGTAAACACAGGCGAAAGGAACGCGATTAAAAGAACGATTGATGGATAGACTAGCCATTTTTTGAATCCACTTGTTGTCAAAATGCGTAGGAAGTTGTCGCCGGAAAAATCGTACGGTAAAACGTGATAACCACCGACTATATTCCACCTGAAGACATATCTTTTGATGGGCCGTTCTGTATTGTCGAAAAAAGACAAATCTACCCTCTGGCTTCCCCGTCACGATTGCCCGAGTTTTTTTCAGGGCAGTTTCCAGAGCATCTATAAATTCTTCCTTTTCAAAATTAAAAAACGAGACCGCTCGTAACTTCTGATTCGTATGCCATAGCAAGAACGCCACCAACCCTACAAAAATAAGTACAGACCAAATCCAATGAAAACTATCTTCAAAAAAAAGAGAGGATCCAGCAAGAAAACTACTAGGAAACACGATGCAAGCAATGACAATATACAACCTTTGATACTTGCGTGCATCAAGAATAACGGGATTGCGCTTCCACAAAGCGATACCAATAAACAATCCTGGCAAACCAAACAAAGCCCACAATAAAAATATCCAAAAGTTCATCTCATCTCCTTTGCAGAGAATTTTTCACCACACTCAAAAGCGAAATAGTCTTGATAGCAGTATAACAGTGAAATCAATAGTTTTAGAATACAATTTTTGTTGTACACTTAAAACATGAATATACGTATCCTATTCAAACAACCTCATTGGTTGTATCTTTTTTCTTTACTGGGGCTTCTTGTTTGGGGTTCAATAGCAATTTTTAGTGCTACACAATCTCTTTACCAAAATACCAATTTCTTCCAACAACACTTGCTGTATCTTTTTGTTGGATTACTAGCCTTCGCCATTGTATCCACTGGTAGCAGTGATGTAGTAAAAGTGAGTGCATGGATTTTTTATGCATTCTGTCTTCTTTTACTCGTAGTGTTGTTCATTCAAAACCAGATCCGCCCCTCGGAAGTACCACTCCGATGGTTGTTTATCGGACGTTTGTCAATACAACCCTCAGAACTAATGAAAGTGGGACTCATTTTGGTCCTTGCTCGATTGTTCTCAGAATCCTCTTCCCATCCCTTTGTATTGTTTCTACAAAGTCTATTCGTCACACTTCTTCCTGTGGGTCTTATTGCATTGCAACCTGATCTGGGGACGGCCATTTCTTTATTTACCATTTTTATCATCATGACTTTCTTTTCTCGCATTAATATCCTGTATTTAATCTCGCTAGTGATAGGTTCTCTTGGAATACTATGGATATTTCGAAAACGAGTATTTCAAACCTATCAGTGGAATCGCATTTTGTCCTTTATAAACCCGCATCAAGATCCCACAGGAGAAAGCTGGAGTGTTCGACAAGCTTTAATTGCCATTGGCTCTGGTGGAATAAAAGGAAAGGGATACTTGCAAGGAACGCAATCAAAAATGGGTTTCTTACCAGACACGAAGTATTCCGATTTCATTTTTGCTGTCATTGGGGAGGAGTTTGGTTTTTTTGGTTGCTTTTTTATCATCAGTTTTTTTGGATTGCTACTAGGCTCTTCTATGTCTATTGCTTTTCAAACAAAAGATTTGTTCCAGAAATTCGTAGTAGTAGGTGTGGTGGGGTTATGGTTCGTTCAAATTGTCATCAATATTGGCATGAATATTGGTTTGTTACCGGTGACTGGTTTGCCATTGCCTTTTGTTAGTTATGGCGGAAGTGCGTTGTTTACAAACATTCTTTGCGCTGGTTTAATCTATCATGTTCATCTTCACAGAGGACAAATTCATTATATCCCCTAAAACAAGTGAACAATTCTCCTGCTCTTTCGTATTTACTATAGGGGTATACTAGTAATATGAAAAAAATCCTGATTTTTATCGTAGCTATTTTTATTTGTACATCGCTTTTGTCTATTCAAACTCCTGCGCAAGGGGTTGAAGATATTTCTGTGGAAGTTCAGCCCCGGAGAATATCCACCAGAGCTAGTTACAAACTAAATTTGAAACTGGAAAAACCTTTGCAGGTGCATGATTGGATTAAAATTATCTGGCCCAAAGGAACTACACTGCCATCCCTGCCAGAAAACAAATCCGAAAGAACTGCTGAATTAACCCGCATTGTAGAATCCATCTATATTGGCACCTCTCCTTGTTCGGCATGTCAAGGATTGCCCGTTATTGATTATAGAGAAAACTCGATTCGATTTAATATTCACCTTGAGCTAGATCCCAAAAATCCTGGATACGAATACGTCTATATACATGTTACCGATAGAGTAGGCATCATAAACCCTGCTACACCCGGGATGTATGAATTGAAGATTCAAACGCAATCAGAAAGTGGTACTTTTGATTCGCACAGCTACGAGATTGTTGACAGCAAAATTGGCGACCCAACAGGCAAACCTACTGTTGAAGTAGAACCCAATGGTATCAACCACCAGGCTTCTTACCAAGTCTCCTTTACCACAGGTAGAGGGGGCGAGTTATTCATGAATCGTAGCCGTATTCGTGTTCAATTCCCCCCCGAAACAACATTGCTGAAAAAAAATCAAGAAATACCTCTAACCAGTATTCGCGTCAATGGCAAACCCTTGGGCCAAATGCCAATGATCCTGGACACAACTGTAACCATCCTTTCGCCGCTGTATATAGGAAATAGTGAATCAGTAAAGGTTGATTTTGACAAAGAGGCAGGCCTTCTAAACCCATCGATACCAGGCTCTTACAAAGTCCTGGTTAGTACTTCAGAAGATATTGACGAAGTCCTCTCGGGACAGTACGATATAATAAAGCAAAAACCTACCCTAGAAGTCATTCCTGCTGTCATCAACAAAAAAGCTGCCTATCATTTTACTTTTGTAGCCGATCAAGATATTATTGCAGATTATCCAATATATGTACAATTCCCCGCTAGTGTTAAACTTCCGCGGTATATCGACCCTTCCGATACCCTTGTAAACCACGCTTCAGCTTCTTCTGTATCGGTAAGAAATTCACTGTTAATGATCAGCTCTCAACAGACTATTGTAGCTGGAAACGTGATAGATATTCTCTTGAAAGAAAGTGCTGGCATCCAGAATCCACCTTCACCAGGTCCGCTTGTGTTAGAGTTTAAATGGTTTGATCAGCAACAGTGGGAAGAAACCCTACCTATAGAAATAGTCAATCCTACTGTGAAATTTACCAAGCTAGAGATGAATCCAAACAATGCAAATGAAATATCCACTTATACTTGCACGATCCAAAATGGGACAGAAGCTATACAAAAAAACGAATCCATTCAATTCTTGTTCTCAGAAGGATTTCAAATTCCTTCCAATGTAGATCCCGAGGCTATTACAATAGGAGGAATCGAAGTACTGGAAACGTCTCCTACCAAAGACTCTATTGGGATTACACTACCACGGGAAATTGTTCCAGAAGAAGTGTTTACGGTTGTTTTTCATCGCAGTGCAATGATAAAAAATCCTCCTGCAGGCGATCAATGGATCCACCTCTATGTGTCAACCCCTCACACAAAGGAGCCAAAACAATCTCCAACCCTGTATCTATACCCGCCCATTCCCTACGCTTCGGTGCAATTGTTAGAAGGGACTAAAGGAAAGAAGAATTGGTACACATCCCCTCCACTCCTATCCTTCACGGCAAATCAAAAAGACCTTGAGATCCATTTCTGGTTCGACGATGAGACAGATACACAGCTCTATCACAAGCCAATGACCCTAGAGGTTGGACAATATACCACAATCTTGTACTACTATGCTCAGAATTCCTATGAAAAAGGCCCTCTGCAAGAAGAGCTTATAAAAATTGATACGATTCAACCTGAGCTAACCATCACGCAACCTATCCAACCCATTACCTATACATCCTCAACACAATTTGTAATGAAAGGTAGAATTCTTACACAAGGTCTTCAGACGCCCCAGGGCAGTCCCTATAATATGGATATAGACAGCCTTGAAATTAACAAGGAAAAAATTGAGTTCCATCAAGATGAAGAAACAAAGCAGTATTACTTCTCGTTCTCTATTCCTTTGGATGAGGGAGAAAACCATATTGTGGTGGCTGCATATGATGAAGCAGGAAATGTTTCTGAAAAAGAATTCCAGATTATTCGGGATACCATCGCTCCCGATATACTTGTTTCGTTTCCTACTGCAGATTCTCCAACCTTCAAGAAAAGTTTTGAAGTGCTAGGAAAAACAGAACCTTTCACGGAGCTGTACATAAACAACGAACTCATTTTTGTAGACAGAGAAGGAAACTTTGCCCATCCAATGCGTGTCGATTCTGTTGGCAAATCCACCCTACAGGTAGAAGCCATTGATAAAAGTGGGAATCGCTCCGAACGATCCATTGATATATGGGCAGGAATCACCTTGCAACTTACCATCGGATCTCAGCAAACTCTTTCTAACGACACATCTGTACCTATTGACACAACACCTTTCATTACAAATGGCCGCACAATGATTCCATTTCGGTATATTGGAGAATCTCTTCAAGCCACCATTCATTTTAAAAAGGACCCGGTTACAAAAAAAGTTACAGAAGTACAATATGAAAAAGAAAATACTCTCATTGTTTTGTATATTGGAAACAGAATAGCCACTGTAAATGGCCAAGAAGTTGAACTAGATGCAGCTCCATCTATCGTCAACGGAAGAACCATGGTACCGTTGCGTTTTGTGGCCGAAGAACTTGGTTGCACACTGCAATGGGATAGTGATTTGCAAAGAATAACCATCGAATATCCTGCGTGGTAAAGGAGGAAGAATGAACCGACCTATGAGATTTGCTGGACCTCACATGTTTTATCCTAACGATCCTATTGAAATCATCCAATGGAAAGAAAAAATCCTTTCCCAATGGAGTCCACCCCTCCCTTCTTTTCAATCTGTTTACTCTGCCATTGTGCCCCATGCAGGATTCATGTATTCTGGATCGGTTGCTTTAAAAACGCTTTCTTCGATCCCTTTTCCCGACACAGTTGTTATTGTAGGCGTCAACCATACTGGTATCGGAAGGCCTTTGTCTGTATGGCCTACAGGAAAATGGGAAACTCCCTTTGGATGGATACCCGTCGATGAAGAATTAGCAAGTGAAATGATCGAACAAGACCCTCACTTTGAATCCGATTGCAAAGCACATGCGGAAGAACATTCTATTGAAGTGATCTTATCCCTGTTAGCTTCCTTTACAACTACTATAAAAGTGCTTCCTATCACCATGGGGTATCAGGATGTAAAAACCACAGAAGAACTAGGAAATATTTTGGTTGCATTGCCAACCAATCGTCACCTATTTGTAATTGCCTCCTGCGATATGTCTCACTACGTATCCAAAGAAAAGGCGTTTTCGGACGATCAAAAAGTTCTAGACCATTGGCATTCTCTCCGCTGGAAAGAAGCAATTGAAACCGTTGAACGCAACAATCTCTCCGTTTGCGGAGTAGGGCCTGGTTCAGCAGCTAGCTTTTATGCAGCTAAAAAAGGGGCGCAAAAAGGCCTACTACTAGACCATACGCATTCCGGCGAAGTCACCGGAGATACGAATGCAGTTGTTTCCTATGCAGGAGTTTTATTCGTTTCATGAAACGACTTCTCCAGGGAATCGTTTTTGTTTTTACCATGGTCTTGTTTTTCATACTCTCGGTCAAGGGAGTATCCATATCTACCTGCGATCGACTGTTCCTTTTCACTTTCGACAATGAGTTTCAAGAGTCCCTTTCCCTGCAATGTTTGTGTTCAGATTCCTTACAAGGAGAAGGATGGCTTATCTTTGAGAGCCCTTCGTATACCCCTCCTGTACCCATCTCCTATTTCGCCAATGATACCAGTGTGACTACAGATATATCCAAATTTCCTGTTGGGGACTACCGAGTACGGCTGATGACATACAGTGATCACAAAGCTGTGATTTCAAATCGGGTCCCCTTTTCAGTAACCTCTGAAGCCCCTCACCTGTGGCTTTCGGATGACATTGCAGCGCCTTTGTATCTCAAAGAAACCACTTGCGTCTTTACGTGTATCAGTTCGCAACCACTCAAAGAAGCGTACTTCACACTTCACAATAAGCGTTACCCTCTGCATCCCAATTCATCCCAAGAATGGACTTTTCGGGGCGATTTACCTTTACAAAATGGTCGTAATACCCTTTTCATACATGGAAAAAACCATCACTTAGTAGCCAATCAACTCTCCCTTGATATTGTATACAGAAAGCCAACAACAGCTCGACAAGTTATTGTGTTGGGGTATCATGACATCGGGGCATACGACCAAGAATGGATGATTTTCCCAGAAACGTTCGAGCGTCACATTCAAACCTTGCGTGACAATGATTACTATTTTTGCACTCCAAGTGAAGTATTGCTTTTTAACAAACAAAAAATTACCTTGCCGGAAAAGTCCGTATTGATTACATTTGACGACGGCTGTAGTGGAGTTTTTACAAACGCACTGCCCATCCTACAAAAATACAATGCTAAAGCCACACTCTTTGTTGTTAATTCCTTACTCGGAACGCCCGGATACCTTACATGGGAAGAGTTAGATTCCATCATGAAATCCGGTTTATTCACATTGGGATCTCATTCGTACAATCTTCATGGATGGGTTGACTATACAATGCTACCCGACGGTGGTTATATTCCCAAGCTCAATCACCTGCGGGAAGAAACTTGGGATGAGTATCTAGATCGCGTACGACAAGATCTAAAACAATCTCGTAATGAACTCTATGAAAAATACAAACAACCCATTTTATTTTTTGCCTACCCCTTTGGGGAATACAATTCTCAATCCATTAAAAGACTAAAGGAATGCGGTTTTATTGGAGCATTCACGTTCAATCAATCGAAGTGTTATGTTACCCACTCTACGCATCCGTTTACAATGGACCGAATACCGATGTTTGACGATACCAATCTTCAGGCTTTACTGGAAATAGGGGGAAAATAGCGTACAAGAAGTAAAAAAAGTAACACTTCACTACTTTTCCTTCCTATATATCTTAGTATAATGATGAATCTACTCAAAAAGAAGCAACCTTGTGAAAGCAAAACCAAAGGATGCTGATCATAAAGAACAACCCCCCCTTCTTTCGTCCATAACATTATTATTGGAGGTAGTATGCGAATCGTAATAGCTATTGGTGGTAATTCTCTTATTCGAAGTAAACACGAGAATAGTATTTTTGATCAACAACAACAGGTAAAACAGACCGTTCAAAGCATAAAGGATCTATTGCTTGGGAATTATGAAGTGGTGATTACGCATGGCAATGGACCCCAAGTAGGTTTTTTGCTGCAGATGCAAGAAAACATGTCTGCCAATATTCCCACTATGCCGATCGATTACTGCGTTGCGAATACACAAGGTAGTATCGGATATCAGATTCAATGTGCCATACAAAATCAACTCATTGAAGGGTCTTCTTCAAAAAAAGTTGTCTCTATTGTCACTCAGTGCGAGGTAGAAGAAGGCGATACGGCCTTTGACAATCCAAGCAAACCCATCGGATCGTTTTATTCTCTCGAAGAAATAACAAAACGAGCAAAAGAATTTGGATGGCAATTTGTCGAAGATTCTGGAAGAGGGTATCGACGAGTGGTTGCTTCTCCAAAACCAACATTGATTCTTGAAAAGGACACTGTACAAACGTTGCTTCAAAACAACACAATTGTCATTGCAGCTGGTGGTGGAGGTATCCCTGTGATACGACACGGCACTGGCTATAAAGGGATAGAAGCCGTCATTGACAAAGATTATGCAACATCCCTTTTGGCTCAAGAAATTAATGCTGACCTCCTTGTCATATCGACAGGAGTACCCTATGTATCTCTTGATTTTGGTACACCTCAAGAAAAACCACTTCGGGAAGTATCTGCTGAAGCGATGAAAGAATACCTTTCTCAGAATCATTTTGGAAAAGGCAGCATGGAGCCAAAAATAATTGCGGGTCTTCAGTTTACAGAATGTACAAAAAAGCCTACAATTATTACCAGCCCTGAATGCATTGAAAAAGCACTAGAAGGTAAAACGGGAACAAAAATCACTCCCAATTTGTAACTTCTCTCCAGTTAGAAGGTATATAGTAGAGGTAGAATTTCCGACGACTTTGGTTTCGGACAGAGGTGGAACATTTATGAAAATAACGTTGCGATTTTTATTGTCTTTTATTCTTGTATTTAATGTATTGTTTTCTTTTTCTGGACCATCATCTTCACAAGACCAATTTGAGAATGAATCGTTTCTGATTCATACCTCACAAGTCTCTTTTCACCAGATCCAACCTTCCATAAAAATTGCCATGAAAGAAGGATGGATATCGGATTGGAAATGGTTTCCAAAGAATACAATTTTAGAAGTCACAGGAGATGAGTTACAAATAAAGAACTTATTCCAATCCATCCCTTCTCAAATTGTTCCCAATTTTACGATTCAATCCGACCCAATCATCAAGCACAACACATCCGATTCACTTCCTCCTAAAAATTGGAATTTGGAAGACTTGGATATTCAATCCATTTGGGAACAAGGCTATACCGGAAAAGGTGTTAAGATTTGTGTTTTAGATACCGGTTGCGATGGATCTCACCCAAAACTGAAGGGAAAAATCAAAGATTTTGCATTTGTCGATCGCAATGGAGTAGCCACTCCTTCAAATAGCCCTTACGATACAGATTCTCATGGCACTCACGTAGCTGGGATAGCTGCTGGTGGTAGCAAAAGCACACCCCTTGGTATTGCTCCCGATAGCGATTTATCCATTGGAGTTGTTATTCCAGGTGGAAGTGGTTCTTTTTCTCAGATTATTGGCGGTATTGAGTGGGCAATGGATCCAGATGGCGACCCCGAAACAGATGATGCTCCCATTGCCATCAATTTATCGTTGGGAATGCCAGGATTTGTTGATTTTTGGACGCCTGTTTTTATCAATGCATTAAATCGTAACATTTTAATCGTTAGTTCATCCGGAAACGAAGGCAACGGGATTACAAACAGTCCTGGAAATCATCCTTACGTAGTTGGAGTTGGCTCCTACGGGTATCATCGAAAATCTTCATCTTTTTCTGCAGGAGATAGCAACATCCAATGGAACAGCAAGTCCATTGCAACCGATCCTTACATTAAACCAGATATTGCAGCACCAGGTTCCATGGTATACTCCAGCGTGCCTGGTAATTCGTATGCATACTATAGTGGCACTTCTATGTCAGCCCCTCACATTACCGGTGCTGTAGCCATATTAAAACAAGCTTTTCCAAAGGCTACTGCATGGGATCTCCGAAACTTCCTTTTGTGGGGAGGAGATGATTTAGGAAAAGAAGGATGGGACACTCGATACGGCAAGGGAGTCTTGAATATAGAGAAATCTCTGCAGGCAGGAGAACAATCTCACTTTATTCATGGTACCATCAAACATTACTCCGATGAATACAGCCTTTGGGTTCAAGAATTGCAAAGTGGTATCTTCATTAATGAAGAAGGATCCTTTTCTTGCCACCTCCTGCCAGGGCAGTATACACTTCAACTGCGCAGTGGACGTGATATTGTTCAAAGTCAGACTATTACAGTCACTGGCCCACAAGAAATTCAATCCTTTGCCCTGCCCAATCCAGCAGAAATGATTCTAGAAGGAGTTGTATTGGATCCCAATGGAAACTCCATATCCTCGGCCAAAATTATCCACGGAACTTCCGTATTGTACACAGATCAAAAAGGTCATTTTTCTGTTTCTTTACACCAAGGAGACAGCATCATTGTTCGAAAAAGTGGCTATATTGAAAAGCGTTTGCAAGCTACCCATAGCGATCCATGGTTAAATGTCCGTTTGAAAAAAACATCCCTTCTTCTTGTAGAAGGGAATTCTCCCTATAGCACAATCATAAACCCTCCCCAACAAGCTCTTCCTATCTATGAGAACACGTTGCATAGTTTGGACCAATCGTATGCCTTGCTTCGCTGCTCAGAAGAATCCTTCACCTTTGAAGATTTACAAGGCTTTTCCAAAGTTCTTTTATTTTACGCCAGTGGTGGCATGCAAAGCAATGAAATTCAAGCCTGTAGTACGTATTTAGACAATGGAGGAAGCCTCATTATTTCTGGTAGAATGATCACGCTGCTTGAACAATTTTACCGAACCAATTTCCTTCTCAAATATGCAGGAGTTTACTCTAAGAAAATGATTGCTTTCCCTTCTGTAGAAGGCATTCATTCGTCCTATGAAGACGTTCTGTTTCCCTTGTCAGGCCCAGGTGGCGCCAACAATCAAGAAATATGTGATGTGCTGATTAAGGATGTAAACGCTGGAAGCATTCCATTCCTTCGATATTCCTCAACTTCAGAAAAAGAGTATGCTGCTGTCATGAGCAACACAAGTGAATACAAGTTTGCTTTTTTAGGGTTCGGGTTGGAAGGAATTGGCATTGAGTCTTCAAGAAAAGAACTTCTCAAGCACCTTCTTGATTGGACAGATGAAGGAGGAGAGATTACTATCAATCTCCCACCTGGTAAAACCTATATAACCATGAAAAGGGGTCATGAGATCCTTGAAAAAATAACAGAAGAAACATCTCTCACATTGCAAAATCTATTTTTAGACAATTATGTATTTGAACTGGAGCGATATGGGAAAAAGAAGATTCGATTTGAATGTGATTTCACAAAAGGGAACTCCTATATCGCCAATGCCTATTTTTCTGACTCAACTGTACAGCAAGTCGATATTGTACCTGCAAATTGTACAGCTTCCGAAGCATACTTTATGGTGTATTACAAAGATACTCTGCTACATGCGTCGGAGTGCAATCCTTCCGAAACAATTACAGAATATCTACCACAAGGTGATTATCTTTTCTGCATATCAGCTAAGGGATATAAAAATCAATACTACAAAATTTCTATACAAGCACCCCAAGAAGAACCCAGAATAGCAGAAATGAACATGCAAAAGTTATCCATCCCCGTTATGGTGATTGACGATTCCCCAACAGGATGGTCTCTTTTGGATCATTACCTTCGTATAGGCGAATATTCAACTCGTTGGATTGAAACCTCTGGCATTTCTTTCCAACATTGGTCTGTTGAAGAAAAAGGATTTCCTTCTTTCCACGACATGTACCCGTATGAAATAGTCATTCACATTGCTGGAAGAAATCCGTACGCTCTGTATACAGAAGATCGTCAAAAGAGCATCGGAGAGTTCCTAGATAAACAAGGAAACTATCTCATTTTATCCAATAGTGCCCATACGGTTCTTGATGAATCTACATGGTTCTCAGAATACTTTGGCATTCAAACAAAACATGTAAACGTTCGAGAAAAAACTGTCGTTGGTATCCCCAGCACCGTTACTGAATCAATGTATTTTGATCTTTACAACTCACTAGAACAAGATGGTTTGTATATTACATTCCCTGAATTTGAAGCAACGAGTCCGTATGCAAAACCTCTTTTCCACTATGCCAGTCAGAAATTCTGTTCAAGCTACTTTGACAATGGAACCTACCGGGCGATCTATATCCCCTTTGGTCTTGATAACCTTACCAACTCAGATATTCGCATAAAACTGATTCAAATGACAAAAAAACTATTAGAAACTGGAGAATACTCAGAATAAATGAATGAAAAGCGTCCTGAACCCGAAGATGCACCGTTTGAAGACAACCAAACCGAAGATCCGTTTATTGTCTATGCTCAACTGGCAATAAAAAAACTCCCCAAGGATCTGAGAGAAAAAATGGTAAATGTATCTATTCTGGTTCAGGATGAACCTGATACGTATCAGCAAAAAAACCACGATACAAAGCACGGTCTGATTCTTGGCCTATATGAAGGAATACCAAACCCTGGAAAGGCATTTTTTTACAATTTCTGTCTTCCTGATAAAATAACACTCTTTCGCAAAAATATTTTGAAAATTGCTGCTTGGAACCAGAAAAATTTACGCGATCTTATTGCAGAAGTAGTCTACCACGAAATTGGACATCATTTCGGATTCAATGAAGAAGATTTAGAATCCTTCAAGACAGTATAGGAGTACTCCTCGTTGGCAACATCGACAACAAGAGTATTTCCTTTGCCCAAATGGTTCTGGACATAATACAAGGATACAACATCCGCTACTCTTTTTTGCAATACTCTTTTCAAAGGTCTCGCACCAAAATCCTTGCTATAGCCTTCTTCAATAATATGTTTTTTTGCTTCCTCCGTCAGTTCCAATTGGATTTGAATCTGTTGCAAATCTTCTTGCATCCTATCAAGAAGGATGTCAACGATAGGCAGTAGCTGATCTTGGGATAATGTATTAAAAACAATCACTTCGTCTAATCGATTGAGCAGTTCAGGTCGAAAATAATTCTTAAGCTTTTCAAACAAAGAGGAGGACAATTGTTCTCCCAGAAAAATAGCATGTTCATTGCTTGTTTTGTCTTCATCCATAAATCCAAGCTGAAGAATCCCTTCAGCAGAATGATGAACAATATTGGAAGTCAACACCACAATGCAGTTGGATGCATCGACAGTTGTGCCTTTTGCATCGGTGAGTCTACCCTCGTCAAACAGTTGCAACCAAATATTAAAAATATCAGGATGAGCTTTTTCTATTTCATCAAACAATAGGATAGAGTATGGCCTCTTTTTTACCATTTCTGTTAGCTGCCCCCCCTCTTCGTATCCAATGTACCCAGGAGGGGCTCCAATTAAGCGAGAAACCGTATGTTTCTCCATGTATTCACTCATATCAAAACGGATCATATGTTTGCGTGATCCAAACAGATATTCTGCCAACACTCTGGCAGTTTCTGTTTTCCCGACACCCGTTGGACCTAAAAAGAGGAAAACACCCATTGGTTTATGAGAATCTTTGATGCCGATGCGCGACCGACGCAAGGCATTGGCTAACGTTCGAACAGCCAACTGTTGACCCACAATCTTTTTCTCTAAATCTTCTTCAATATGGATGAGTTTTTCTTTTTCAGACTCTACTAGCTGCCCCAGTGGTATTCCTGTCCACTGAGATACAACATGCGCTACATCGTCTTTAGACACAGTATATTTTTGAGCATCCTTTTTCCAATCCTTCATTTCCTTGTTAAAGGCTTCATGCGCCACAAGATACTTTTCTTGGAATTCTTTGGGAATTACTTTTTTGTCAGACTTCATCGACCTTGCTTCGGCCTGTGTTTTTATGCACTGATTCTTAGCCTCCATCAACGAATCGGGAGGAATCTGGTGGATGTAACAATAATAAGCACAAGCTTCGTCTAACAAATCGATCGCTTGGTCTGGTTGATATCTTCCCGAAATATATTTCGAAGACAATGCAACAGCAGATTGAATCGCTTCATCAGAAATGTGAACAAAATGATGCTTTTCAAAGGAAGGACGAACGCCCTGTAAAATACGGAATGTTTCATCCGGAGAGGGTTCTTCAATATACACTGGTTGAAATCGTCGCAAAAAAGAATACTCGGATTCAATTCGTTTCTGATACGACTGTGTATCACAAGTACCAATAATCCGAATCCTCTGGTTTTGAAAATGCGACTGCAAATAGCCCATCAATGAAGTTCCATGGTCTGATTTAGTGTGACGTGTTAAAAACTGAATTTCATCAATGAACAGAATCACATTTCCCTGTTTTTCCAAGTAGGTAAAAAGAGCTTGCACCTTGTGCTCCATATCACCTCGGTATTTTGTACCCGACATAAAGGAACAAACATCAAGCTTCACAATGCGTTGGTTCCGAAAAGCACCAGGTACTTTTTGATGCACGATTCGTTGGGCCAAAGACTCAACAATAACTGTTTTACCAACACCTGGGTCACCGATAATTAAGGGGTTGTTTTTTTTCTTGCGGGAGAGAATTTGTAGTATTCGATCGATCTCATTCTCTCGGCCTATCACAATCTCCAATTCCCCTTTTTCGGCCTGCCTAGTAATATCGACTAGTGAGTAATCGTGTGAAGAAGATTGACTGGAACCTTCCTCTGAAGACTCTGAGAGAGAATTCGGAAGAGATAAAAAAATGGAATCTAAGGTTGGATCTTGGGATGACGACTGAGTTGATGGCAAACTTTTTCGAAAATGTATGTTTCGCAAAAGCTGGTCCGGTTGCACACCACATTCTCGCACAATAGTACGTACAGAAGTGTCCGCTTTCATCAAACATTCAAGAAGCACTTCGGTATCAATTTGCCCTCGGAATTCTTCTTGACTCTTGCGAGCTGCATTTTCCAAAATTTCTTTCACTTCCGGAGAAAGAACGATTTCAGAATCGTTGTTTGTTGAGGAAGAACCAGATTCTTGTTGATCCTTTTCTTGAATCATTTGAAGCAAAATATCCATGAGTTTCTCAATTTCTACTGAAGATGCCACGAACTCATTCGAGATATTTTCATCCGATCGAATCAGTCCAACACACAAATGTTCTGGATACAAAAATCGATTGCTTGCGCTTCTTGCCTCTCGTCTGGCAATGGATATGGCTCTCTTAGCCCGTCGGGAAAGAATATCCCAGTTCATTATCTGTTCTTTCTGACTTCCTCTAGGACAGCATTTACACGCTGTGTCATGTCTTCTTTATACCCACTTTGGTAATAGACAGCTTCCCCCGTAGGGGATACTAGAAGATAGAAGGGGAAACCCCTCACACCAAACATTTGATTAACACTCCCGTCTTTATCCAATACCAATGGATACTCAGGGCCATTTGGGTAATGGGCTCGGACCTCCTGTTCCGTTTCTTGCACATCAATGGCAAGTACCGTGAAGTCGGTTTGATTTTGTTCCATTAATTCTAAAATTTGTGGTTTCTGAGTTTCACACCACCTGCACCAAGTAGCGGTAAAGTCTAATAGCACAAATTTTCCTGCAAAATCGGACAGAGAAACACTGTTTTGATCCAAATCTGGAAGAGTAAAATCGGGGACTTCTTGTCGATTCTCCTTTGGGATAAACTCATCAGGCAAATTAGCGGCAACTCTGGAATCTACAAAATCATCTGGTTGTGTAGATTGAGCCCCGGGACTGTTAACTGTAGTGTCTGGCGAAGTAGGAGGCATTGTAGCAACAGAACGATTTGAAAACTGCACTATAAGGAATATTGCTACGGCAAATATCAAAATTAATAGCACTACCCATACAAGAGTAAAACTTTTGTTATCTTTCTTCATGTCACACCTTTCGGGTTGCAATATAAACATGACATCAAATGGAATAAATTTTCCATCTCGAAGCATATTTTTGTATAATATTGTAACGATTTTCTCAATCTACAAAAGAGGTATTTATGAAAATGATTTGGGCCACTTGGCGAAAAAACTACATACAGAAAAAAACAATACCTGAGTCTGAATGCGTGTTTTGTTCGATCGCCAAAGAGACCAACAAGGATGTAGAGAACTTGGTTCTTTATAGAGGCATGTACAACTTTGTTTTAATGAATCTGTACCCCTACACATCTGGCCATGTTCTTATTGTACCATTGCGACATGTAGCTGACTATCGAGACCTAGTAGAAAATGAATTGACAGAAATGTGCTTGTTAGAACAGAAGATCATTACCTGGCTGGAAAAAGCATTCCACCCACAAGGTTACAATTTGGGCGTTAATCTGTGTCGCGTTGCCGGCGCTGGAATCGATTCTCATCTGCACCGCCATGTAGTCCCTCGGTGGAAAGGGGATTCCAATTTTATGACAACCATTGGTGATGTTAGGGTCATGTCAATATCACTCCAAGATGCCTATCAGCAGCTATTAAAACAAATTCAGGAGGATCCGTATGAAAAAACAGACTAGCCTTCTGCTTATCTCTTTTCTACTTTTTTCGTTTTCTTTTTCTTCGTGTACCAAAAAAGAAACAACGTCGTGGAAAACTTACACCCATCCTCATTTCAGCTTTCAGTATCCCGCCGACTGGATCCTAGACAAAGAAGGCACCAACCTGACCGTTGTTGGGCCTGAAGTCCAGGGATATTTCGTGAATCTAAAAGTAGATTACAACGACGCTGTTACTCTTGCTTTAGAGGATTTTATCTCCACTGTGGAATCGCAAAACCAAGTGGAACTTCTCCCCGATTATATTGATGGGGGCGTGGAAAACATCGTTGTTGACAACAAGGAAGGCATCCAAAGATCCTTGCAAACGTCTGTCACGGCAGATAACAAAAAACAGACTTTGTTTGTCACGCTCACGTATTTTATCGTTGAACCTTCCATAGGAATCGTTATTTCAACGGAATGTCCGGTTGAATCCTACACATCCTACAAAAAAATATTTGATTCCATCCAGAATTCATTCCAGTTTGGAGATAAATCATGAAAAAAATACTTATCTTCTTTGTTTTCTTTTTCTTGCTCTTTCAGTGCATACCTCTTTTTGCATCCCAGCAAATAGGTTCGAATGAAAGAAACTTTGTGTATTTAAAAAATCCTTCTGGCAAAAAAATACGAATCTTTGAAAGTGGCGGCAACTACTTCCAAGACTTCCCTCTTCCGTCTGGCATTGCTGTCAACAAAATGGGAGTTTGCCCTTGTGGAGGCTTTATCCTTGCCTGGGATGAAGCGAAGCAAAAGCTATATCATATTGATGACGAGACAGGCGCTATTGAGTGGACTATTCCTGTCCAATTCAAAATTGGAGCTATTACTATTTCCAAGCACAAGACGCGCTATGCCGCGGTTGTCAACGCATTAGATCAGTCCATTTGGCTCTACTCGGAAAAAGGAAATTTCATTCGAACCATTCCAAGCGATGGCCGATGGAAGGAAGCAACGGATATCTCTTTAGACGACTGGAATCATCTATGGGTTCTAGATAAAGTAGGGAAAAAGGTCTATTTACTTCGAGAAAAAGGCAATGTTATTAAAGAAACTTCTGCCACTTCTTCTCTTCCCCTTCACAACATGGTATCTTTAAGTTCAGACCGAGCTGGCTATATGTATATACTAAATACCAACAATACCATTTACATTTTTGACCGCACTGGCGTTTATCAACAAACTTTTTCTGTTAAAAACCCTCCGGACAGTTCTGCCGGTATCGCTATTGATCCATCCTTAAACTACATCTACTTGCTCCACACTGCAGGATCGTTTAGTCGAATCGACAAAAAAGGTACTATTCAATATACCGTTCGTCATCCATTTCAAGAAGACAAAAAGGATATCATTCAGTTGCAGATAGGAAGCCGATTGCTTATTCACTACGGATCCATCCCCAAAGTTTTAGATTTTGCTCCCTTTATTGATAGCTCCACAGGAAGAACATACGTGCCCATTCGTGCCATAACGGAATCGTTTGGTGCAAATGTTGCATGGAATAGTAAAACCCAAACGGTGATTATTGAGCTCGATAGCACCAAAATTGAGCTTCAAATTGGAAGCAACACGGCAAAAGTGAATGGGAAAAGTCTTTCCTTAGAAGCCCCACCTACCATTGTAGAAAACAGAACATTTGTACCCCTGCGTTTCATTTCTGAATCTCTTGGAGCAACTGTCCAGTGGTTCTCAGAAGACAGAGTGATCAAAATCGTCCGATCCTAAGACCACCCAATTTTTCCGTTATTTTGTGATAACGGGTGGAAGAATGGACTCAATTTCGTTGTACGATTCAATGTGAATGATAACATATTGATACTGGCTTTTTTGAGGATGGTAGGAAATGAGCTTCTTTATGTTCCCCCGAAAAGGTCCCTCTTCGATAATATAGGCTTTCATATTCCTGGTAAAACCTGATTCTTCTTCTTTGTATTCAATGTCAAACACGCGAGTTTTGACATCGTCTATTACTACTGTTTCTTCTAGATCGGTATAATCAATACTCAAGTCTTTATAAAAAGTATCAATGATCGACATTTCATCTTGAAAGACTAGGTCAAACCGTATCAAAGAATCCCCCGGTTCAATGGTTTCGTTCCAGTTGCCATAAGCATCTAACGACCATCCTGTCATACCAATTTGAACAATTTCTATGGGATACTTTTTTTGATCTAGGCCTATCTCGTATCCTTCAATGTGTACAGACAATTCCATGGGTATTGATTCCACGACAGCAGACTGTAAAATCTCTTCTTCTGAATTTCCAATATCAATCCGATACACCAGCGAATAAGGCTCGTTGATCTCGCTTTCTAGACACCCCAAAGGATGCAAGGATTCAAGGAAAAAATCTCGATAATTCATTCCTTTGTCTAGCAAAACATCATCTTGGAAAAAATTCCATCTTTTTCCCCCATCAATTTCCACATGAACTGGACTGGTATTGATACCATCCACAGAATAAGCTCCTTCTTGATTGGTGGTAGCTTTGATAGAAGAATTGAAGACAATAGGAATATTTGGTAAGGGCTCTCCGGAATAGCTTTCATACACATACCCTTGTATTTGATACGAAGAAGAGCATCCCATACAAACAGAAAAAAACAACAGCAAAAGAAGCGATGTAGAAAAAACTTTTTTGCCCAAAGTAGTACCTCGTTTTTATTCCATTGTATAAGAGCGATCCCAGATGTCAATATAGTAGATAAGCTAGGGGTTTTGGTGCTTTACTTCAGCTCCTTGGTGTATGAAAATAGCAGATTCAGAAAGATTGGTAGCATGATCGCCAATTCTCTCCAGATATCGACTAATCAATAAGTAGTGAACACATATTGAAGCTCTGTCTGGTTCTTTCGTAATTTGTTCTACAGAATCGCGAAAAACTTTGCCGTTCAAATCATCTACTACTTGGTCCTGGCGAAGCACATAATAGGCTAGTTCAATATTTCCTTGAAGAAAGGACTCCGCTGCACTAGACAACATGTTTTTGACGCGCTGGAATAGGGTGTCAATCCCAAAAAGATCGCAGCAATGAGGTTCAATTCCTGAGGTTGTTCGAACAATATTGCAGCACAAATCACCAATTCTCTCCAAATCATTTACTGCCCGAAGGATTCCAATTACTTTCCGTAAATCATTTGCTTCCGGTGCGTGAAGAGCTAATAGCTCCAACCCTTTTTTTTCAATCTTGAGTTCATAAGCATTCATTGTAGCATCAGCTCTCAGAATGTTTTCCATTATTTCTGGATGAAAATTCATAAAGTAATCTTCTGATTCTTTCAAAAGATCCAAGGACAAATGAATCATTTTCGAAATATCTTCCTGAATACTCAACAGATATTGATCTTTTGTCATCGTTCTCATAGATACGCTCCAAGATGGTTGTATAATACTAGTAGTATAGAAACAGTTTATTAAGAAATCATAAAGACCATATTAAGGCTTCGTTAAATTCGCCATTGGCACTTGCAGGATGAATTTTGAGCCCTTGCCCACGGAGCTTTCAACTTGTATAGATCCCTGGTGCAAAAGAATAATGTGTTTCACAATGGACAACCCAAGGCCAGATCCAGTTGTAAATTCTCCAGAATGAGATTTATCCACGCGATAAAATCGCTCAAATATCCTTTCTTTTTCTTGCTCGGGGATGCCATATCCTTGGTCTTGCACTACAATGCATACAAAATAGTCTTCTTCATAAGCATTGACATGTATGGTGGTATTGTTTGGTGAATATCGAATGGCATTTTCAAGTAAATTACGAAACACTTGTAACAGCAGGGATTCGTTTCCCTCTATTTCCAGTGCAGTAGGTTCTACACAAAGCATGACGTTTTGCTCTTTTTGTTGTGCTTCTTTCTGACAACTATGCTTTGCCTCTTCCAATACTCGGTGCAAAGGAAAGATGGTTTTCGTCATTTGATTGGCATTTTCCAATCGAGACAATATCAATAAATCTTGGATGATGGTTGCCATTTTTTGAGCATTTTTCTCAATAATATGCAAGTATTTCCGTTGTCTCTTTAAAGGGAGGGTTTCCGACATTAATGTCTCGGCAAAACCAACAATAGCGGCAAGTGGGCTCTTTAACTCATGGGAAACATTGGACACAAATTCAGTTCGCACCTTTTCTAGTTTCCTCAAATGTGTTAAGTCTTGTAATATAAGGAGATATTCTTCTTTGTCTTGACGAACAATAAAGGTAGACAAGGGTAATATCCGATAATACAAATACCGCTTTCTTTCTTGGTTTAAAACAAATTCTCCTTCAACGGAAATTTTTGTCTCAATCACTTGATCAATTTGACCATGCAAAGTATAGCTTGCAAGCACCTCCCATGTATGTTTTTTTGCCACTAGCAGTGGATAGTTTAACATCTCTTCAATAGCCTCATTTGTAAACAGAATCGTGCGCTCTTGGTTAAAAATCAAGACGCCTTCTGTTAACTGATTCATTAAAGATAAAGTAAACTGATTGGTAGACTCTAGTTGATGGGTCTTCTGTTGGTAAAAATCGATGATTTTTTGCCAACTGGAAAGCAGATCAATCTCATTAAAATTAACAATCTCGTGCACATGTTGAGAAAAAAACCGTTCTACTTTTTGCCAATACGATAAAGCAAACAGAATGGAAACAACAAGAGAGATGATAAACCCCGGAAGGAAGACCGAATACAAAATAGTGCTAAAGGATGCATCGGGATAACTTGCGAGAAGCAAAAGTGAAACTGCCACCAGGGTGGCTAAAGAAGATAAAAAAGTAGTAAACAGTAATTTATGTCTCATGAGTGGGTGGTTCAATCTTGTAACCAACACCGCGAACAGTTTGGACTAACGTAGAAGCAGATTGTAGCTTTTTACGTAAAGAGGTTACGTGCACATCAATCACGCGATGAATTACATACACCTCGTTTTTCCATACACCATCAAGGATTTGTTCTCTGGATAACACATTTCCAGCATGACTCGCTAAAAATACTAGAATATCAAATTCCAGCTGTGTTAAATCAAGGCGAGTTTTGTGTAGCAGTGCTTCTCTTCGATCGATATTCACATACAAATCTTCGTTGGACCAATAAAAATCTGATTTTTTCTGCGAACGAGAAAAGATTTTTTGGACCCTGGCAAGCAGAACTTTTGGACTGAAAGGTTTCGTAATATAATCCTCTGCTCCTAATTCAAGGCCTTTTACAATATCAAGGTCTTCACTTTTTGCCGATTCGATAAAAACTGGTATATGCTTAAACTGACGTTCTTTTTTCATGAAGGTCAGTATTTCAATGCCAGTAATTTCAGGTAACATCAGGTCAAGAATCACAAGATCAATAGGGTGTGTTTTCAATAGACGTATAGCTTGCGTGCCGGTTTTTGCAACCAAAACATTATACCCTTCTTTCTCTAAATGAAACTGAATAAGCTCCAGTAAATCTTCGTTATCCTCCGTTAATAAAATAGTCCTCATATAATGGCTCCTTACAGACGACTCCTAAAGAGAGTAAAACACGGCAAAATGTTTCGACAGGAAATCCAATCACATTCCAAATGCTACCGTCCACCGAAGAAATAAACGAAGAAGGGACCTCTTGAATACCATACGCCCCAGCTTTATCCAAAGGTTGACTCGTGGCAATATACGATCGAATCTCTGCTTCCTGGAGTAACGAAAACGTCACTTTGGTTCTTTCTGAAAATCCGATTCGTCTTACAGCCACATGGGAAAGAACTCGAAGAATAACCACCGAACTCACTACCATGTGTGAGGTGCCCGATAGGCTTGATAAAATAGAAAAAGCAGAGGCTTCATCCGTTGGTTTGCCTACAATACTATTCGAAGTGGCAATAGCAGTATCACAGGCGATGATGATAGTATCTTCGCCCCGGTGCCCTTGGAAGACGCAATTGGTCTTTATTTGTGCATTTTGGTGTGTAAAAAAATCAATCTCATCTGGATTGTACTCTGCTGCATCTAGTTCTTTGCAAGTTGGCTTTACACTGCAATGCGATGGAAAGAGGAGGTGGAATATCTGTTTTCTTCTAGCTGAATTGGAAGCAAGTATAAGTTCCATTAACGAGAAGGAGTGTGTAAAAAGGACTCTGCCATCACCCGCACGATGGGTATAGTAGAATGAGCGGCAAGTACAAGATAGGGTTGCCCTGCTTCTTTCATATCCTGCAAACAAGTAAACACTTTCTGAAGCAATTGAGAAGAATTATGGACAGAAGGGTTTTGCAAATAATCAAAGAGAATCTTTGCAGCTTTGTCGTTCCCAAACAATCGAAGCCCTTCCATGCAATGGGTGAGGATCATTGTAGTGTTGTTTTCTTGCATCAATCTTTGACAAACAGTATCCTCGGCAGAAGGAACTTGTAAATTGGATAGAACTTGAATGCCAAGAACCACAAACTCGTCTTTCTCGGAGAAGAGCAGTTTTTTAAAATAATCGAATCGATCTGAGGGAATTTTTTGAATATCCAGCGGGGGGATAGGAACTTCTGATAAAAAATCTTTCAAATAGGCAGCATATGTGTTTTCAAAAGAAGAAAACTCCCGTGCTTGAAAGGGAACAGAAAAAGCATTCATCCAGGCGGTTTCAACATCCACCGAAAAAAGAGATTGTATTAATTCCATTCGTTCCTCATTGGGGATCTCGTTTTGATCCAGCTCTGACTGCAAAAAAGAAAGAGATCTCGGATCTCGCAGTTCTCGAATCAAACAATGAAACATGGAAGGAATTGGTGTCTCTTTTGATGGATTTGCATTCGACTTCATTTGGGAAGTAGAAGGAATACGCACAATATCTTGGTGATACAAGTCCGTGATATGGTCAAAAAGGGAAGACTCAAAAACGATATCGGAAAAACGACGAAATGTATCCGAATCCCGATGAATGGTAGAAAGTTTGTTGGTAAGGAGTGGAAATAAGAAAGTGGGATCGGTTTCTAAAAGAGAAGACACAATAGAATCTTTTTGAATTGTACCATTGCGGAGATAAGAAACGAACTGGTTCTCAATTCTACTTTCTTGCCTGGGCTTTCGAAACCATATCAGCTGAAGGATGATAGCAAACACCATGAAAAGGATACTTACAACAAGAGGTAAATACTCCTTTAAAAAAGAAAACTGCGTCGTCAAGCTTTATTCTCCAATAGTTAGTCTAAAAATTTCTTCATGAATGCTTCGGCTGAAAGATTCTTTCGACTTTGCTTGGGATACACAAGTATTTTCAAGTCCGCCTTATCTCGATTGTTTTGCTTGAACAACTGTATGAGGTTTTTACAATACTTCTCCAGCTCAGGATTGGTTGTAAACAATACAAAGTGATCGCTATTTTCATTGTCGGAAGTGAAAATGAAGTGACCGTTGTCTCTTTCGCGAAGGCTCAAGGTAATGGCTAACAAAAAATCCTCTTGTACAGACTGTAAATTAACAGTATCATCTTTAGCGATTTGGATTTTCAAGACATGAAATTCGATCTCTTTTTGAATCCAGTCTGCCAATTTGAGAGTCGCTGCTTTACGGGGATATCGCAAAATAAGAGTGCTTTGTGGAACTTCATCCTTTTTTTTAATCAAACGATGAATACGAATTTCAAGCTCTTCGAAATCAAATGGTTTTACCAGATAGTCATCGGCTCCAACTTGAAATCCTCTTATTTTGTCTTCGGTTTGTGTTCGAGCTGTTAAAAAGATGATAGGGATGTTTTTCGTATCCTCGTTTTCTTTTAACTTTGCTGCCACCTGAAAGCCATCCATTTCTGGCATCATAACATCAAGCAATATTAAATCAGGCTTTGTTGCATTGGCAATTTCTAAGACTTTTGTGGGGCTAGATGTTTGTTCCACCTGGTAGTGTTTCATTTTTAAATGCAAGGTAAGCAAAGAAAGAATATCTGGTTCATCATCTACTATCAGGATTTTGGTGGTATTAGACATCAGATAGTTTCAAGCCTCTACTTCCAAATTTCAATACAGGTATCGGGGCAAATAAGGGCACAAGACATGCAAGACGTGCACTTGCTCATATCTTCTTCTTTGATAGCTGCAGGATGATAGCCAGATTGGTTGATGTCATTTTTCAAAGCAATAATCTTCACCGGACAAACTTCGACACACAAAGAACAACCTTTGCATAAATCTTCATTAAATACAACTTTGGGCATAACTCCTCCTTATTTCGATAATTCTCGAACCAATTCTTGGGCTACTACAATTCGTTGGATTTGGTTTGTACCTTCATAAATCTGAGTAATTTTTGCATCTCGGCACATTTTCTCAACGGGATAATCTTTCATATAACCATATCCACCCATCACTTGTATAGCGTCTAAGGTAACTTTTACAGCAACGTCTGAAGCAAAATATTTCGCCATAGCAGAACATTTGCCAATTTTCTTTTCGCCAGCATCAACGGTGGCTGCAGAGTTATACACGAGTGATCGAGCGGCTTCAATTTGGGTTGCCATATCAGCTAGCATAAATTTGACTGCTTGTTGTGCTACAATCGGTTGACCAAATTGTATTCTTTTTGTTGCGTAATGCAATGATTCTTCAAAGGCCCCCTGTGCAATACCCAAAGCTTGAGCACCAACACCCGTGCGGGAATGATCAAAGTTATCCATGGCGATTAAAAAACCACGCCCAGGAGCTCCCAATCTGTTTTCTTCGGGGATAAAAACATCGTCAAACAAAAGGTCACAAGTATGAGTTGCACGGATTCCCATTTTCTTTTCTTTGTCACCAAAATGAAACCCTTTCCATCCTTTTTCAACAATAAAAGCTGTGATGCCTCGAATTCCTTTTTTTGGGTTAATTGTTGCTAAAACCACGTAAACATCTGCTATCGATCCATTGGTGATAAAAATTTTTGTTCCATTTAATCGGTATCCTCCCTCGCAGGGAGTTGCTGTAGTTTTGATGGCAGAGGCATCAGATCCTGCTTCTGCCTCGGTAAGAGCAAAGGCAGCAAGGTATTCACCGGATGCTATTTTTGGCAAATACTTCTTTTTTTGATCCTCAGTACCCCACTTCACAATAGGATAAGAACCAAGGGCATTGACGGAATAGGCACAGCTAACCCCGCCACATACTCTTGAAAACTCTTCTTGGACAAGGCAAAGCTCCGTAACGCCCATCTCCATACCATCGTATTCTTTCGGAATGAAGATGCGCATGAAATCCAATCGCCCCATTTCTTTAATCAAATCAACAGGGCATTCATCTTTCTCATCCAATTCAGCTCGCAAGGGTTTAATTCTTTCTTCTGCAAATCGTCGGGCAGCATTGCGCAAAACTTCTTGTTCATGACTCCAAAAATATTTCATACAGATGATTGTACGAATTCTCGAAACGGTTTCAATATGGGAACGAATTTGATAATTTGTACAAATCAATTCATGTTATATACTTGTTAGAGACAATGAAGGAGTTGTATATGCAACATATAGCAAAAACAAGAATCAAAGTGAAAATGTACCGATTCTTATGCCCTGAACATATCAAGATAAAATCAGGCGATAAAGTAAAGGTACAATTTGCAGATAAAGAGATAGATTATGGTGAAGTCATTAACTTATGCCCATTCCATGAAAAAATTCATACGGATGGAGCCATCCTGGAAACATCTACCAACATCTCAGCGCAATCCCAAAGCGATTTAATTTTAAAAGACAAAGAAGTTCTTCGTTACTGCCAAGACAAATCGCAGGAACTCAAACTAAACATGATCTTGGTAAAGGCAGAACATGTTTTAGACGGTTCCAAAATTATTATCTATTTCACCTCTGGAAAGCGAATTGATTTTCGTGAATTGGTGAAAGGTTTAAACAACTTCCTGCACCATAAAACAAGAGTGGAGCTTTGGCAGATTAGTTCTCGAGAAAAGGCCATTCTTATTGGAGGCATTGGAGTTTGTGGTCGAGAAGTCTGCTGCCGTTGCATTGGTAAGATTCCAGATACAGTAGGTATTCGTACCGTTAAAGAACAGTGTTTAGAAATTAATCCCATTAAAATTACTGGCATTTGTGGCAAGCTAATGTGCTGTCTAACCTACGAACATGATCAGTACAAACAAATGCGTAAAGAATTCCCCGAGATCAACAGCACAGTTACTATGGGAGACAAAAAAGGAACCATCCACAACATTAATTACATTAGTCAAAAAATGAAAATTCGCTTTGAAGATGGAATCACCAGAGAAATTACATTGAACGAATATCTAGGAAAAGAACCCTCTCCCTTAACAGATGTGGAATCAAAAGAAGAGGCAAAAATCCATATCGTCAAACCTCGAACCATAAAAGACCGTGTAAAAAAAGTCTTTAAAAGCCGGTCCAATCGCACCGAAGATAAACCAGTAGAACCCCCCGCAAAAGAGAATCCACCTCCTGCAAAAAAATCCAGCAAACCTTCTCCTGAAAAAACAACGGACAAACCACAAAACAAACCGCCCAAAAACAAACCGCCAGGATTTTCAAAACCCTGGCGGAAAAGAAGGTTTCCTCGAAAAAATAAAAACGAAGAATCCTCCGGTGGAGAAAAGAAAAAACCGTAAAGAGTTATTCTACCATTTTGAAAGCTAAGGCCTTTGCTCCACAAATGGGACAAACTGCTGGTTTTTCGTCAAAATGAATATATCCACACACATTGCATAAATAGACATTTCGATCTTTGTTATCGCATAGCGTACCCAAAGCCTCTTTATATCTTTCTTCATGAACCTTCTCTGCTTCCATTGCTAAAGTAAACCCACGTTTTGCAGTCTCTTGGGATTCCTCTTGTGCTTCTTTGATCATGCGCGGATACATGGATTGATGTTCAAAGTTTTCACCTTCCATGGCATCGCGAAGATTTTCTTCCGTGCTTTTAACACCACACATATTTTTGAAATGATTCATCGCATGCAAAGTTTCTGCTTCTGCAGTGGCACGGAAAAGTTTCGCTACGAAAGAATACCCCTCTAAATCAGCCTTGTCTGCATAGGCTAGGTATTTTCGATTTGCTTGTGACTCACCAGCAAATGCTTCCTTTAAATTCTTAGCAGTCTTATCCATAAAAGCCTCCTTGATGAAATGTATAGATTGATATTTATTGTACCATTTTTACGGTGTAAAGATTCGATTTTTTCTGGATCGAATCCGAAGAAAAAGTTTGGGGTGCAATTTCATTCTCTGTAATAAAAAAGGTGGTTGAAAACCTACCTTTTCAAGCAAACCAATGACTTCCCCCATTTCAGCTTTGTGCAAAAGACGGTATACAAATTGATCAAACTGGTGCGATTCTTCGTAGTACAAGGAAAAAATCCCTGGCTCAGATAGCAGACGAAATATGGCCGATAAGGTTGTAATGGGGGATTCTATCAAAGCTTGTACATCAAAACAATCAAAGGAAAAAAACTGCTCTGGTTTCAACCTTTTCCATTCTTCAAATGGTAGATACCGCGCATGAAAAACAGAAGAAAACCCAAAATCGGCAAAGTATTGCTTCCAGTGTTTTTCCATTGTTTTTTTGGTTGTAAATACCATCACTCGAATCGATTGCCTTTTGCATCGCTCAAACAAAGAGGGAACAATACTTTGATCAGACAACCCATAAAAAGCAATTTGTTTCCCTTCCACCGGTTGAAAGGTACGTTCAAACATTGTTTCTACATTGCAATGTTTGAGCGGTACAGGCTTATCTTTTGTTGGATTTCGAATATCGATCTTCATTGGAAAAAATGCACCCACAATACGATTGCTGATAGTATCCTCGGTCTCTTGCCTCTTGCATCCCTTTCCGATACATCGTGCTCCAATCACGCACAACAAACTGAGAGGGAGAGAAAAATCTCTCGGCTTGCTTTTGTATTGTATAGTGATTTTGATAGGGACTAAAAAACAATGTGGAACTACAGAACTGAAAATGTCCTTCCAAAACCCTTTCATACGTTTCTTTCATGCGAATAGAGTAGCATATAGAACACCGCTTGCTGGAAGAGGAGACAGGCAACGTTTCCTGCAAAAAATCTCGGTACGGATACTCCCCATACACTATAGGGATATGAAAGTCCTCTATTAAGTGGAATGTTGCTTCTTTCCGTAACAAGTATTCCTTCAGGGGATGAATATTGGGATTGTAGAAAAAACCAACGACAGAAAACTCTTTCTGTAAGTCTTGCAGAGGAATAACTGCACAAGATGCACAACATATGTGTAGTAGCAAAGAAGGCTTCAAGAAAACAACTCTTCCTCTACGTCGAAAGTGGCCACATACCCATTTCTTCTAAGATACTGAATCCCGGTTTTTGTTAAAACCCTCCCTCGTGGAGTTTTCTCAATATAGTTTAAAAGAAGAAGGTAAGGTTCTGTAATCTCTTCTAACGTCATACGATCTTCACTTAAAATAGCACATATGGTATTGAGACCCATGGGCCTTCCATGTTTCTGGTACAATAAAAGAAGCAGTTTTCGATCCTGATCGGACAAACCATGCTCATCCAGCCTCATAATGGAAAAAGCTTGGTCAAGAATTGCCATGTCAATGTTCTTCTCAGACTTTACGGTTGCTACATCTCGCACTCGTTTTACCAAATGAATAGCGATTCTAGGGGTTCCCCTTGAACGTTTTGCTATTTCTGTAGCCTCTTGCTGCGGAATATCAATTTTTAGCTGATGGGCTACATTTTGAATCACATCAACAAGCTCTTCAATAGAATAGAATTGAAAATGATAGGTCAATCCAAACCGATCACGAAGAGGTTTCGAAAGAAGACCAGCGCGAGTAGTTGCCCCTATTAGTGTAAAAGGATTGCAAGGAATAGAAGCAGCTTTGATGTTTCGTCCCCCGCCTCGCACGATTTGAATCTCAAAATCTTCCATAACGCTATAAAAAGACTCTTCAATGCGTTTGTCCAATCGGTGAATCTCATCAATGAATAAAATATCTCCCGGGTTGAGGGTCATGACCAAAGACATTAAATCAATAATCCGCTTAATGGAGGTGGCTGTTGTTTTTACCAAGCGTCGTTCCATTTCATTAGACAAAACCATGGCCAATGAAGTTTTCCCCAAACCAGGAGGTCCGTTTAACAAAATGTGTTCCAAACACTCATTTCGGTCTTGTGCTGCTTGCATGGCAATTTTCAAGCTTTGTTTAATACCGGTTTGTCCAATATACTCTTTTAAAAGAGAAGGTCGCAGCAGATAATCTTCGCTTTTGAGTGTATTTTGTTTTTGATTCATCGTTTATCATCCTTGGTTAAAAGAGGTGATAAATCTGGTGGAGAGCCCGAAAATCTACGAGAATGAACAATGTTCTTCTGTACCAAAAAGTCCTCTTTCCAGCTGCCTAAGTTTTGAACAAAGGGAGGTTCTTCCTCGAGGTGCTGCGATGTATAGGAACGAAAACGAATGAAATCGTGGTAGGTTAAGGTAAGGTAATCCAGCAAACCAAATTCTCCCGAGGGCAAGCGAGCATAATGCAAATCGCCTGTTTCTTCGTTTTTCCATTGATCATTGGTGGCCTGGATACTATTGATAATCCTCCATGCAGCATTGGTGTAGGTTTCTTCTCCGGTAGCCACTCCTAAAAGAATCAAAAAAGAAGATTCATTCAATAAATGATTGAGAGAAGCATGTACTCGGAGATCAGGATTGTCATACACAAAATAGTCTTGAAGCATAAATCCATAATTTGGTGTTTCATAGCAAAATCCTTTGCGGATACCATCCACCAATATATCCCCTATTTTACTCGCTCCTTCGATGGCTTCCTCCACCCCAAACTTCTGGTAGAGCCGAAGCATAAACAAAGCTGCATCTGTGCAGAATCGAGTATCGAAATAGCGATCCAGAATCCCATATTCTTTTTGAAGCCATTTTGAGACAGTCCCGTTTGTCCAATACCCCTCCCGGTTCTGGTTTTCATGCAATGCTACAAAAGAATTCATACAAATAGTATACAAAAATCGTTGGTCTTCCTCATAATAATACTCCAAGATACTCCTTGGTGCGTACATCGAATAATCCCAATAGAACCCTTGAGGAGATTCATTCTCATACCCAGACAAATACGTTGAATAATAAAAACCATCTTGGAAGTACGCTTTTTTTAATCCGAAGTCCGTGATAAACATCACCTTCTTTGTGATTGCAGACTCTATATCCAACAAAGGTGCTGCAGAAAAAACAAACCAATCTCGAAAAGAAGAATCTTTCATTAAAGTGGTATGAGTTGAAAGAACACATTCTCCCCGCTCGTTCACTTCTGAATAGGTACTGGTTTCCACATCATCAATATGCTGGTAAATGCCGTAATCAAGGGTTTGATACGGAAACACTCGACCAGTGTAAAAAGAAGAGGTGGCTTCGTGATGGTTCATAAACTGACCAAACATCGCTTCCCCCATGGAAGTGCCATCTTCTGATGGTAGCAGGGACAAAACTGTCGATTCTTCCCAGTAGGATTCGTGAGAATACTGAAACACATGTACATCAGGACTGGTATCTTTTTCCAGCATATGGATGTTTTCATCCATATAGCGAACACTATAATGCAAAGGGAAATTTCTCTCCATGGTATTGGTATATTCGATGAATACCATGATGTCTGTATTCTGAAAAATGCGGAACCACAAATGGCAATCAATTTCGTTTCTAGCAGGATCAACTAGCTGTACAGATGCATGAATCATACCCGCCATATAGGGCGGGAATTGTGTTGAAAAATCAAGATGCTTGATTTGAAACGGAGCATGGATTGCTGTCACCACAGAGCGTTCTTTAGTTCCATCTACAGAATATTGAAGAGTGATCTCTTGAGAAGTCCACTGCAAAAAAGACTTTTGAAAGACAACCAACTGCGGATTTTTAGGATGGGGCGCTTGAGCAATGTCAATTGGTACAACATAGAAAAACAACAAACCAACCAGCACGGCAATAGGTATTCGATACAATCGTCTTTTTTTTGGCATCAATCTATTTTCAGGTCTTTCTATTTGTTCTGTTTTCATCATAATAGTTCATTAATGCTTTTTATTAACATTATACCTAGGATATGAATTTTCCACAGAAAGTAAAAAATATGGAACAAGATACTGGCAATTTGATCTACAAAAATGAATTACGGCCCATCATTGAAAAATACATGAATCAAAAAGATTTGGCCAGAATTGAAGAAGCCTATTTTTTTGCCAGACGATTCCATGAAGGTCAAAAACGAAAATCAGGCGAACCTTACATCGTCCACCCTTTAAAAGTAGCTATGATTTTAGCAGAACACAGTGTTGATGCTAGTATGATCATTACAGGACTGTTGCATGATTCTATTGAAGATACCGAGGCCCAGAAAGAGACTATTCAAGAGCTGTTTAACGAAGATATTGCTGGATTGGTCGACCAACTAACAAAGCTCCAAAATATTGAATTTAAAACCAAAGAAGAAGGGCAATCAGAGAATTTACGAAAACTTCTTTTGGCAATGGCCCAAGATACTCGCGTTGTGATGGTGAAAATTGCAGATCGATTACACAACATGCGCACCCTGGGTCATCTCGCGCCCCATCGCCAAGAAAGCATTGCCAAAGAAACCATGGACATCTATGTTCCCTTGGTTCATCGATTGGGAATGTATGCTTTTAAGTGGGAGCTAGAAGACCTTTCCTTTAAATACATGTATCCAGAAGAGTACTCAAAGTTAAAAGCAATGGTTTCTCGCAAAAGAACCGAACGAGAAAAATACGTAGAAACCACAATGAAGAGGATTTCTCAAGAACTCACCAAAAACCAAGTAGATCATACCATGGAAGGAAGACCAAAAAACCTGTATTCCACCTTTAAAAAAATGAAAGACAAGCAAAAGTCTCTCACAGAGGTCTACGACCTTTTTGCAACCCGGGTGCTAGTGCCCACCATTTCCGATTGTTATGCAGCATTGGGCGTAATACATAGTATATGGAGACCTGTTCCAGGACGTTTTAAAGACTATATTGCCAATCCCAAAGCAAACGGATATCAATCTCTCCATACCACAGTATTTGGTCTTGATGATCAATTACTAGAAATCCAAATCCGGACCTTTCAAATGCATTCTCTCAATGAAATTGGCATTGCAAACCACTGGTCTTACAAAGAAGGGGACACCAAAAAAACACGTGATTTTGACGAAAAAGTCCAATGGTTAAAACGCCTTCTAGATATGCAGCAGGAAGCAAAGAATGCAGATGAATTTATCAAAAACGTCAAGTTTGATTTGTTCAAAGAAGAAGTGTTTGTCTTTACCCCCAAAGGTAGAGTCATTGACCTTCCTGCAGGTTCAACCCCGATCGATTTTGCCTATCGCGTACACACCGATGTAGGAAACCATTGTATTGGGGCAAAAGTAAATGGTCGCATCGTACCCTTAACATATAGCCTACAAACAGGAGATATCGTCAAAATTCTCACCACCAAATCCGCTAAAGGCCCGGGGAAAGAATGGTTAAGCATTGCCCGATCCCCCAGTACACGTTCCAAAATTCGCAATTGGCTTCGCAAACACCAACCAGAAGAAAAACTAGAAAAACCTGATAAAAAAGAAGAGGATTCTCCTCCTCCAGAAGACACTCCAGAAATTCCTCTCGTCCACTCTCCCCTATCATCCAAAAAACCGACCAATTCTGTCATTGTGGATGACAAGAAAAACCTACTTGTTACGTTTCCCAGATGCTGCAATCCAGTTCCTTATGACGAAATTGTAGGATACATATCCCGAGGACGAGGCATTGTCATTCACCGAAAGACCTGCCCCAATCTTCGCACGCTTCTGTCTGAAGAAGGACGCATTATCCCTGCTAGGTGGAATCGGGAAGGGGAAGAACCCACCTATTTTGAAACATCTCTTGTTTTATGGGTAGACGATACTCCTGGAACCTTGACTAAAATTTCTGAACTTCTCACGCGGGAACATTTTCGAGTATTAGAAATGAAAGCCAGCATCACGGGGAAAGATTTGGAAAAAATAACTCTTCGCATGGAAATCAAAGACAATTTTGAGCTATACCATATCGTCGATACTCTTAGCAAACTATCGATTGTAAAGCGAGTTCAACGAAAATGATTTTTGTTATCCAACGCGTCCAAAAAGCTTCCATTGAGGTAGAAAACAAAGAAATAGCATCCATCCAAAAAGGATTGTTGGCGTATGTAGGCATTGTGAAAGGGGATGGAGAAAAAGATCTTACGCTAGGAGCAAAGAAACTGAGCGGTCTTCGAATATTTGAAGGACCCGATGGAAAAATGAGGTGCAGCGCAGGTGACAACGATCAATTCTTGCTCATCTCCCAATTTACGTTATGTGGCTCTATTCATAAAGGCTTTCGTCCTGATTTCTTCGAAGCAGAAACACCAGTCCTGGCCAAAGAACTCTTTGATCAGCTCTGCACCATTCTTCGAACAACCTACGGCCGCCAAGTCAAAACGGGAGCATTCGGAGAGGATATGCACGTCTTCTCCCACGTAGACGGACCTGTCACTATATATTTCAACACAAGGAAGGACAAATGAAAACTAGTATTGAAGTTAGCCCTCCCATGTTAAACACTACTCTTTATCTGTTTGAGGCAAACGATTGTATTATCATTGATCCAGCAGATTCGAACGCCTGCCTTCACAGGATATCGGAAAGAAAATGGAATCCCCTGGCAGTGCTTCTCACTCACTCTCATTATGATCATATAGCAGGGTTGGAAGCTTTGTTGCAAGAATACCCACATACCCCTGTGTATATCCACCCTCTTGAAAAAGAAGCTCTTTTCCAGCCTGATCTAAACTTAAGTTCTCTACTAGGACGCCCCTTTTCGGTTCCTTCTGAAACCACTGTAAAGCCCTTGCCAAACGACAAAGAACTACAAATTCCTTCTCCCCATTCCTCCTTTGTGTTTCGCCTTCAATGCCTTCACGTGCCGGGCCATTCCCTGGGAAGCATGGTGTATGAATTCACAACTACAAATGTAGAAGGAAAAGAAATCACTTATTTGGCGACAGGCGATTTCCTTTTTGAGGGTACCATTGGTCGGACGGATCTAGCCGGTGGTTCAAGCGATCAAATGCAAACTTCCTTGAAGCTATTCAAGACTGCTTATGCAAGTAGAATAGAAGAACTCATCTACATTGTGCCAGGGCATGCAGCCTCCATGGAGAACCAAACAACCACTCTTGAAAAGGAACTTCGGACCAACCCCTACCTATACAGACTGCTATCATAGATACTTCAAATGCACTAATCAAAGTATATTGTTTTACAAGGCCAGCCATGGTATAGTATGGATATACAATGTTTTTATCATAGGTTTACATAGGAGTAGCGTATGGAACAAGAAAATCCTTCTACCCAAAAAGGCCCTGTTCAAACAAACAAAAAGACACAAAAAACATCTTTGCGGCGTGCCAAAAAATGGATTGTATTTGGTTTAATCATTGTAGTACTGAGTGTAGCTGAATTTGGATTTTGGAAGGGGGCTCATGTTGGAAGCCTCTGGAGAAACATATCACTCAAAATTGCCACCACCTCTTGGCAGCGATCCTTTGGTCGTTCCAAGATTGAAAAACAAATCCAATCTCAGTTGCAAGACATGAGCACTTTCCTTGCATCGGGCGATACAACCTCTGCTTTGCAATATGTCCACCCCGATCAAAAAGAGAACTACGCCCAGGCTTTTGCTACCTATCCAGATCGAATTCCATCCTTTATTGAAGGTTTGCGATCTGCCAAAGTTGTTTTTATTAGTCCCCCATTAAGTGCATATGACACTGAACGCATGGCAAGAGTGGAGCTGCAAATTCCCCACAATGCAAATGCCCCTTCCGACGATACCAGCTCCTATTCCACAACGTTAACATGTATATTACTTGAAGAAAAGTGGGTGATTGACTCATGAAAAAAACAAAAAGAACTTCTCTACCCTGCTTCCTACTCTGTTTTAGTGTAGTATTCTTCATCGTCTCAGGCAGCTGTTTTCCGGTTGCTTTTGGATGGGAACAAGATGCTCACAAAATTATCAACGAAAAAGCTATTGAACATTTTGAAACCTACGAAAAGCATGCCGATAAATATTTTAACAATCATGTCGATCTAAAAACCTGGATAAAATATCCCCACGTCTTTTCCAGCAGTAAAACATCATATTACCATGAACAACGCTGGGATCTTTCCAGGGCCAATAAACCCATTATCCATGGTGGATACTCTTCAGATGAACCCCACTTGTATGTATCTGTGAAGCATTTTTACAATCCCATTGCAACCAATGGACCTCATCAGTTAACCGACCTGGCAGAATACCATGGGATTGCCTGGGAAGCATTACCCGCCACCGATTGGGCATTAACTCGACCAGAGAATCCTTACACTCTTGTACGTGCGCTACAGAACTACAAAAAAAGCATGGAAATCCCCTATAAAGCAGATGTATCTTCCATTGCAACAACAGAAAATTTTCGCGATTTTGCAGGAGAACCAACCACCTTGGAAGAAATGCGCAAAATGTATACAGGAAAAGCCCTGCGAGGCTTGGGCGAAGTGCTTCACCTAGTGGCCGATATGACGCAACCCGCCCACGTGCGTAACGATGCCCATCCCAAATGGGAAATTACGGAAAGTGCCGTTACCAAATCCGCTGCTACAACCCTTGTCGATGAACCTCGCAGAGATGGTGTAAATGTCCCCGCTTTGGGAAAAACCACAGGCAATATCATGCGCAATCTAGCCTATTGGACCAATCGTAATTTCTATTCCGAAGACACCATGTATGATCCCGTGGCAGAAGTCCAACCAAAAAACAAACAAAAGCCCTATGATTCTCCCGTTTTCTCCCACTTCTATGAAAAAGAATTCGATGGATATCCAACCTGGTATAAGAATTATTACGGGCTCGAAGTTCCTATGTTTCGTAAAGAACGAGATTGGACCTTTATCAATTACCGATACATCATCACCCCAGAATTTGCTGTTGAGCAAGGAAAAATTCTTCTTCCCTTAGCTGCATCCACATGTGCAAGGGTTATTGAATTATTTTGGCCAACCTTGCAATTGCAACAGAATGTAACCGAAGTAGAAGTGGCACCAGAGATTCTTGAAAAAGCAGAAGATCAAGACATCCTAGAAGTAAAACAATACGAAGCCACTATTCAACTCCAGCACCACCATAAACAAGATACCCAGTGGGCAGAATACGGCCTTCAGATACGGTATTCAGGTCCGGGAGAATTGTGGAGGATTCGAGGATCTCGTCATAGAAAAATCACCGATTTAGAATTCATCAATGGCTCTGTAGTAGCTTGCCAAGATCCAGAAACCGGAGAGCTCATAGAGGATATACCACAGCTCATTTTGCCCCGGGGTTCTTCAGGTCGCACCTCTTTATCGGGGCCCAAAATTGACTATACAGTAGAAATGGAAGATGCCCTTTATGTAAAAGTACTCGCTGGCGTTCAACAAGTAAAAAGCATCCCCTATATCTTCCAATTGGAAAAACCTACCATTCTAGTAGACACAGAAAACAAAACCATCTTACCTGGGGATACCATTGCCCTTGAAACCACCATTGAAAATCCGCCCGAGCGATATCGGTTGGATTGGTATATTGAAAATCTTTCTACAGACAAAGAAGATTTGGAACCCATCAAACCTATTTATACCTACGATACAACCCTAGAACACCAATTCAACAAAGAAGGTATTCATCGCGTTACAGTCAAACTATACGATAGAAAAAGAAAAGCCGTCGTAGCAGAAGATTATATGGATGTCATGGCTGAATTCGTTGATCTTTCGGGACCTTGGAATATTGTCCTTACAGTAGAAGGAGAAAGCGCATTCCTGCGCAAGTTTATTCAAACAATTCTAAAAGGAATCGTCAGTATCTTTAAACCTCTTTTCGAATCCACAGGAGAAACAGTTGACGAAACAGCCATAGACGAGTTTTCATTGGTAGGTTCTACCATTGAATACCGTATTCAGCTTCAAAAAACAAAAGAAGACGAAATCTACTACGAAGGAAGCATTGAGTTTACAGGATCCAACACTGGCTTCATCTCCGCTGCTGACAATGATTTTACAGGAGTGATTCTTACCATGGAGAAAAAGCGTCTTGTTTTGTATGCCCTTTCCGTAAATGATTATGGCATACCCACAAAAATTCCCTTTTTAACCCATGGACAGCTCATCGACATTCGTCATCTCGAAGGAAAGTTCAAAACCGATGCCCCCTTCACCATACAAGGCACCTGGAAAGCAACTCGATAAAGAGCTACACAAACACAATGAATAGCACCTCGCCAAGAACAACACCCTTTGTGATGGTTCTTGGTATAGCACAAGATGGTGGCTTGCCCCACTGTGGCTGCCACCAACCTTGTTGCGCTCCATCATGGAACGATCCATCTCTGGGCAAAATGCCCATTTGTTTAGGTATCGTTGACCCATCGGCACAAAAGAGCTGGATGATCGAAGCTACCTTTGATTTCAAAACCCAGTTGCATACTCTCCAAAACACTTCTCCATTGGGCTCGAATCTTCCTTTAAGCGGCATTTTCCTCACCCATGGACACGTTGGGCACTATGCAGGCCTACTACACCTAGATAAAGCCATCCTCAACTCACGTCACACAGAAGTATTTGCCATGCCAAAAATGGCACACCTTCTGCAAAACAATCTGCCCTGGAAAGCCCTGCTAGACCAAGACAACATTCATATCAATCAATTGCAACACAATACGCCCCACCCGCTTAGTTCCCACCTTTCCATCCAACCCATCGTAGTCCCCCACCGAGATGAATACACCGAAACAGTTGGCTTTATGATTACAGGACTCCACAAAAAACTTCTGTTCATCCCCGACATCGATAGTTGGGACCAATTTCCTGCCATCCATTCTCTTCTGGAACAAGCAGATGAGATATTTGTAGATGGTACCTTTTATGATGCTAGCGAATGCAAGCACCGTAATCACAAAATGATTCCCCATCCATTCATCGCCGACAGTATGAAACGTTTCGAAGCGCTCTCAACTCAAAAAAAACAGCATTTCCACTTCATCCACCTTAACCACACCAATCCATGCTTAAACTCAACTAGCCACGCCCATCAGCAAGTACTCACCAATCACTTCCGCATCGCCACCCAAGGGCAAATTATAGAGCTTTCGTGAGATGTATTCCATTGTAAGAAACTAGGACCAAGTTCAAATACTCTCATTTTTTCATAAACTCACATCAATTCATTCGCATACTTATAAACTCAGTCTCCTACAATACTTGTCACTTGTTTTATAGTTTGCAACTTTATTTTCTGGACACTTTCAATGGCAAATAGGAGATTTTTTTATTCATTATCTTGACAAACTTTTTTTACAGTACTTAAATAATAGTATCCTACTTGGAAAAAAATTGTGCTTTTCTAAACAAACTTCTTCGGAAGTTAAGAAAGGAGCCACATATTGAGGGTATAAAGAAAAAGTTGGGTACGAGTGCTTCCCGATCCTGTAAATAAAAATCATAATTTGTGGGTCTTGCCCATGAATGGAGCAAAAAAATGAAGCGTTATTCTTTTAAAATAAAAGAATCTACTCTAGAAGGAGTTTTACCGATGAACGATCCTAAAAAATCAAATATGCGATTGACTCGCATTGTTACCTCTGTTGTTGTATCCTTTATGTTGTTAACAGCTTCTGTCCCCATGTCAACCTATGCCGCTATCCAAGCCCCCCCCCCTAGGAACTAATATTGTTACCCAAAGCATGCAGCGCGTCTTTCATTTCTTCTTTCCCAGGCCTTTGTATGTGGGCACGTTAATGAATGGATCATCGGACGCTGGCATGCCTGATCGGGGCGATGAAAAAGTAACCATGGCGACTAGTAACTGGACCAATTTAGTAGTGAATCTAGAGACAGGCAATCATTTGGTGACGGCCGATGTAATGTCTGTACCTACTGCC
>Ga0334898_1000235_pt1 | contig 100297 bp, 73 predicted proteins | sample GraSluR3_MG_10_FD_207228 | JGI IMG/M metagenome (GOLD analysis project Ga0334898, IMG submission 207228) | Sludge microbial communities from methane-producing bioreactor in Wageningen University, Netherlands - Granular Sludge_3_08-R3 | ecosystem: Engineered > Bioreactor > Anaerobic >... | reverse complement strand
CGGGAGCGACTCATGGTCAAGAGGTCTGCTCTCTCTTCCATGGTTAATTTTATAGGTTTTGCTATCCTTGCCATGAGGCAAAGATAAAAAAATATTTAGTTAATTAACTAAGTAATTAATACACTAGGATCAGCACACTGCCAAAAAAGACCAGAATTTTTTCGCGTGAATGTTTCAGGGCATGAAGCAAATACAACGAAGCTGAAGTAAAACGGACGAGTTTCAAAATACGAAAGACTCTTAATAACCTCAGAATGCGGATGATGATAAGGTATTGCGAGCCGACCAATATCAGGCTGAGATAGGTTGGGATTACTGAGACAAAATCAATGATGCCGTAAAAACTAAAGATGTATTTTCGTTTTACCGGCGATACGAGTATTCGAATGATGTATTCCACTGTGAATACCAGGGTGAACAACCATTCAACGGCAAATAACCAGCCACCATAACGCTTGTGCAAATCAGGCATGCTGTCGAGAAAAACAACGGCAACACTTAATAAAATAAGGACCAGCAGTACTTCATCAAAAAGTTTTCCATTCCGGGTATCATGTCTGAAAATGATTCTGAACCATTTGGTTTTCCAGGTATCATTGTTTTGTTCCTGAGGCATATCAGTTGCTCATTTTTTATAGGACACGAAATTACTATTTTTGGAAGAATATCAGAGAAACGAAAAAAGCAGGACACCAAATGCCTGCCTTTCTTCGAAAAATATAATATGTAATTAGTTATTTATGAGAAATTTAAGTTGCCCATACGACGATTTTCCTTTCAGCTGAAACAAATAAATTCCATTTTGCAACTGATCAGAAGAAATAAAATCAGAGAGCAAAAGCGAGTTATTTCCCTGTTGGAGATTGATCACTTGTGGTTGTATAACATGCTGTCCGGTAAGATTTATTAACCAGATAGAAATCTTTTCGTTATGTTCTGAAATTATATTGATTTTACTTTGACTGCTTACAGGATTTGGAGCGATGTTAAGTTTTATTCCGGTGGATTGTTCATTCAGGCTGCCAAGAATAAAAACAAACACCAATTCATTGTTGTCAGCATCAATTGTAGCTTCAGCTTCAACAGGTTCTAATAAATCTAAGGTGGCAGTTCCTGAATATTCACCATAGTGCATTTGTTCGTAAATCAACTCTACTTCATCAAAAATGGCATTGTAGTTTCCTTCGGGACCTGTGAAACTAACTTCAAGGTTTACCCCTGAAGCAAATACTGGTGCACCAAACTGATCTACTGCTTTGATAATCATGTCAGTGCGATTGACATTCAATTCAAAATCAAGTGTTGTCGTCTCGTTTTCGAGCATTTCGACATCGCCTTCAATGGCTGTTTCGGCATAAGGATTCGTAGCAGCAACTTCATAGGTTCCGGCAGGCAAAGACAGACTGTAATTACCTTCAGTATCAGCAAAAGTGCTAACATCTCCGGCAGAAATCTCAGTGAGGCTTAAATCGGCTGTGCCATTGATTAGCGTAATTGTTCCGCTAAGTGTTCCATTGACTGCTGCAGAACCTAATTCTCCGGTGGGCAAAAGATTTTGTGCATAAATTTCTACATTGCTGTCCCGGTCATCTTCCCAACTCATCACCCATTGATCCTGATCCCATTCAGAAACATCCAGGTGTACTTTTGAAGACTGAACATTACAAATAAACACACTTTCGTCGTCCCAAACAAAATCTCCCTGAGCATCAAGTCTGAAAGCTTTTAATGATGTTTCAACGCCATCGAAATAGTCTTCATACACCAAAATAATATCATCACCATGCTGAAGCCCTTTTTGTGGAAGCACGGCATGCGAAGTCACTGGAATGATGGCTTTGCCATTGGCTCCCCATTTCAAATCGCCTGCGGCTGAAACTTTTTGTCCATAGATTCCCCATTGGTTTTGATCTCCGTTTACTTCATTCCACAAAACGTAGATATGTGGATCGTTTTCTGGTTTTGACAAGGCAGGGTAGAAGTGGTTCATACCGGCATTACCCGATACTTCAACGCCATTTTCCTGAAATACATTATTACCTTCATTGTCAATATGTTGCACAAATGATGAAGCGCTGTTACTAAAGTCGCGATCGTCGTGCCAGGCAATGTAAAAGCCGTCGTTTCCATCATTGATGAAAGGGAAAATCTGCGTCCAGGCACTTATTCCTCCTGCATTGGAAATTACAGCTGGTGCGTCCCAAACACCACTACCGTCAGAGGTATAGCGTTGTGCATACACATGGCGTGTTGGTGCATTTACCGGACCGCTATCTTCGAAATACTTCACAATAAAATCATCATCTCCTACCGGAAGCAATTGTGGCCAGGTGTATCGGTTTAATCCGGTAATACTGATTCCGGCTGTTCCCCAGGGTAACGAGCCGTCGGGAGCAATTTTCTGAATCATGATAAGTTCCAGATCGACCTGCCAGGCTACAATAACATTATTCTGAGCTGTAACTGTAAGCACTGGCGTAACATCCATGGTGGTGCTGTTAGTCAGACTGATACCGTCTTCACCCCAAAGGAATTCCCCGTCGGGGGAGATTTTATAGATTACAATATTGTTGTTGCCGCCATTGCGGATGTCCTGCCACGAAAGAATGGCATTATTTTCGAGATCGGCTGTTACGTCCCAATCCGTAAGCCACGACATAGAAGGGTGATCGCTTACCAGGATACCATTGTTTTCCCATAGGATATTCCCCTGATGATCAAGTCGTTGAAGACGGACATCATAACTTCCGGATTGTAGCGAAAAAAAACCAATGTACACATCACCATTGGGACAAAGGGCTGTTTTAGGGATCACATCCTCACCTGAATAATCTGTTATCCTCAGATTTTCAGCAGGATTGCTGCTCCATTGTGCGAAGCTGCTCAGTGTTGCAAAAAGAAAAATGAATGCGTAATAAAGCTTTCTCATAAATGATTGTATTAAAAGTTGGAATTATGTGGTAGTTGATTCATGCTAATAAACAAGGCTAAATTGAATTTCAAAATTAGTATAAATGCATTAATAAATCTAGCAATTTAGATATTTGATTGTTTTGCCAATAATTTTTGTGAGTAAAATGCAATTTGATCCAATTGAAACCGAACAATTACCTTTGCGGTTCAATTTGACTATTATGTTCACTTTTCTGAATGAAGGATATTTTGCCTTGTTTCTGATCATTGCCCTTGGGTTGATGCTGGGCAATGTAAAATACAAAGGCTTCTCGCTCGATTCGAGTGCGGTAATTTTTGTTGCACTCTTGATGGGGCACTGGGGGTTTGTAATACCTGAAGTTTTTCAGAAGCTTGGGCTGTTGCTTTTTATCTTTACAATTGGCATTCAGGCAGGCCCGGGATTCTTTGAAGTATTTAAACAGTATGGGCATCGGCTTTTTGTGATTGCCTTCAGCCTGATTGCCTCAGCTGCAATGCTCACGCTGGCAGCCATGCATTATTTTGATTTGCCTGCAGATCTGGCTATCGGTATATTCAATGGCGCATTGACATCAACGCCTGGTTTGGCAGCAGCTTTCGAAGCCACGGGTTCGGCGGTAACGGCGGTAGGATATGGTGTGGCTTATCCTGTGGGGGTGATAGGAGTAATATTATTTGTGAGTTTTTTTCCTGGCTTGTTGCATGTAAAAATTAGTCAGGAGGAAAAGCATTATCGCGATCAATTACTTGAAGATCATCCGGGGATTATCAACAAAATAATCAGGGTTAAAAATCAGAATATTGCAGGTAAAAGTATTAAAGAGCTTGATCTGCGTAGCATGACGGGTGCTGTTGTTTCGCGTGTGAAACAGGCTGGTATTACTTTTGCACCTAATGCGAAAACTGTGCTACAATTAGGTGATATTTTAAAGGTTGTTGGCAGCGAAGAAGCCATTTCGCGGATGGAGTTGTTGGTTGGTGAGCCTGTGAACGAGGATCTGAGTTTTGATGATCGCTTTGAGGTGAACTGGATGCTGGTTACTAATAAAGCTGTAGTGAACAAAAGTATTCGCGAGCTGAATCTTACGGCTATGAATGCCACCATAACCCGAATCCGGCGATCGGGAATTGATCTCACACCACATCCACACAGCAGGCTGCGTTTTGGGGACAAACTATTGATTTCGGGCTCGAGCCAGGAAATGGTGCAAGTGCAAAAGCTTCTTGGAAATGACGATCGCCGTCTGTCTGAAACCAACTTCCTGCCAATCGCTTTGGGAATCGTATTTGGCATTGCTGTGGGAGCCGTTAGCGTGCCGTTTTTTGGTCTTTTCGACTTCAGTCTGGGATTAACAGGAGGGGTGTTAGCCGTGGCATTGGTATTGAGTAATATTGGTAAAACCGGTCCGGTTTTGTGGTCAATGTCGGGAAGTGGTAACCAGTTGTTGCGGCGGCTGGGTTTGCTGATGTTTATGTCGGCAGTGGGCACTTCAGCTGGTTCCGAGATGGCTGAAGTTTTAACGCAGAATGGTTTAAGTTTGATCGCCATTGGAGCAGCTATCACCATCTTGCCTTTAATATTGACGGCATTATTTGCACATTGGTTTTTTAAAATGAATATGCTCAGTCTGTTGGGGGCTTTAACTGGTGCCATGACAAGCACACCCGGCCTGGCAGCTATTGATTCCAAAACAGAAACTGACGCACCTTCAGTAGCCTATGCAGCAGTTTACCCATTGGCATTGGTGCTGATGATCTTGTTTTCGCAATTATTGGCCCTGTTCTGAAAATAAACTAACTGAAGTTTCGCACATACTTAATCCACGCTGATTTGTGTTCGAAACATACTTGTAATACACATCATATTTGAAAAAGATTATTCTTTGCACATTGCCCCCAAACCTCTACCTGGCAGTAGGCAAGCCCAATTCTTGGGGGCTCCATCCCGGTGATGATTTGAAGTATTTGTCTGATTTGGCGCAACCCCGACAGGGTTGCTGCTATTGTAGTTAATGTGGTTTTGAAAAGGGATTTCAACCCAGAATAGCCTGTCCCGACTGAAATGTCGGGAGGTTGCGCTATTTCTATAATTATTCTGGAACTTTTGCTTGATCAAAAGTTCCCAAAAATCAAGTGTGAGCGATGCTATCTGCCCACAGCAGCTAAAACAGCGGAAAACTAAGCGGGGAATTGAAGAAGAAAGAGCAAGAGTATTGATGAAAGTGGGTAATGAAAAATGAATGGGCTGATTAAGTTAAAACGAACCTCCGCTAAGCGGGGCTAAAGACCAAAAGCTAACAGCCTTTTTAGGCTGCCCCGCAAGTTTTCCAGCTGTTTTATCTGCCCTGCCCGCCACACGCCCGCCGCTCACACTGGCCACCGCACCCAGCCCTGTGAAACTTGAAGTGAAGGTTGTATGGTTTGGCATGAGAGGGCAACCCCAACAGGGTTGCTGCTGTTGTAGTTAATGTGGTTTTGAAAAGGGATTTCAACCCTGAATAGCCAGTCCCGACTGAAATGTCGGGAGGTTGCGCTATTTCTATAATTGTTCTGTAACTTTTGCTTGATCAAAAGTTCCCAAAAATCAAGTGTGAGCGATGCTATCCGCCCACAGCAGCTAAAACAGCGGAAAACTAAGCGGGGAATTGAAGAAGAAAGAGCAAGAGTATTGATGAAAGTGGGTAATGAAAAATGAATGGGCTGATTAAGTTAAAACGAACCTCCGCTAAGCGGGGCTAAAGACCAAAAGCTAACAGCCTTTTTAGGCTGCCCCGCAAGTTTTCCAGCTGTTTTATCTGCCCTGCCCGCCACACGCCCGCCGCTCACACTGGCCACCGCACCCAGCCCTGTGAAACTTGAAGTGAAGGTTTGGGTTGGCATGATAGCGCAACCCCTACCTGCAGGGGCAGTTAGGCAGGCTGAAGGGGTTGCTGCTATTGTAACAAAGGTTTTTAATAAGGGAATTCAACCCAGAATAGCCTGTCCCGACTGAAATGTCGGGAGGTTGTGCTATATCAAACCTATTTGTTATTCCTGAAAAAAAAATGTACTGATCAAGTCAAAACGAGCGAAGAACTAATAACTCCCGCTAAGCGGGACAGGCAGCCAAAAACCATAACAAAAAAAGCAAGAGAGTGAGTAAGCGTATTGAGGAAAGTGTGTATTAAAAAATGAACGTCTTCGATGTGGACTCGAACGTCTTCGATGTGGATTTGAAAGCCTTAGATGTGAACTCTATGGGTAATGATTTGGACTCGAATGTCTTTGGGAAGGACTTGAACTAGTTGTGCGAAAATATTAACTAAATCAATAACGAATTTTGCGGATACCGATTGCACTTTGGCACCAGCGAGCGAATTGAAGTTAAGGGTGTATTGGTTCGATGCAGTCGCAGACTCCTACGCCGGGCAAGGTTCAAATATTTCAATATACTTGAAGGATTTGCGGTGATTTCATATGAAAATCCTGCAGAAGGCTCCATCCAATCCATTTCCCGACAACTTAAATTATATCAATGTGTTAGATGCTTTCAGCAGACCCTAATTGAGCAAATATAACCCCAATACTTCAACTAAACACTACCACCCAATCTAAATACTAAGTTTACATAATATAATCCCGAATGAAAGAATATATATTTTTTAAAACGCAACTAATCAGATGATTAGAACTTTTTTTTAATTTTTTTTAAAAAAAGTGATTAGATTTCACTTCTTATTGGAATATAATAAGTGAAAGGAGGCAGGGTAAGATTGAAACCAGAGCCGGGCAAGAGGTACTTAAGTTGACATAATGTAAGCAGGTAAAGAAAAAATGCCTTAATAAAGCAAAGATAATCAGGAGATTAAAAAATAATTTCAATAATTTTTCAAAAAAAATGGTTACCTTTTGGATTTTCCTGGATTAAGAGATGTAGGGGCAGGAAATGTTTTAAACCAAAACCTACACATAAGAAGATACGAGCCAGGGTGATTTTTGGATTTAATTGTTGAAACATTACATTTGTGAGATTATTTACACACTATGAAAATGACACTAAGGCACTGAGACAAAAACTCAAATGCCTGTTACTATTAAAATAAACCAGATAACTTTAGAATTTATGAAAACACGTTTTTTTCAATTGTTTGCATTTGTAATGCTGGCAGGCCTGCTGATGCAGGGATGCCAAAAAGAACCACAATCCGTTGATTCGGTCTGACAAGCAGATGAAATGGCTTACTCCACCAAAGCGGCCCAATTGGTAGCCGATATCAACAGCTTTAAACAAAAAATGACTGCTGTGCGTGAGAACCCCAACCTGAAAAGTGGCGAAGTGATAAGCAAGGAAGAAGCCCGCTGGAACATTGAAACGCTTTTTAATGTTACCTATGGTTTCCCTGATCTGAGTTATAGCAAAACAATTACCGATACTGCCCTTGTTTACCTGCCGGTGGATGCCTCCGGCAATGCCCTGCTGGAAGATGTGGTGGCGGTTTACGAAGAAGTGCTGGCACTGGTAACCGACTTTTACCTGGCAGCCAATTTCGACGAAAAAGGCTTTTTGTTTATGCAACTGAGTAGTGGTGATGTTGCGAACGGGGAGCTGGAAATTAGGCTGGAGGCTGTTACCGGTGCGCGTTTGGGCACACAGGATGATCCGCCGGTGAATTGGGAGTATTTTACTAGTGCTGATGATAAATGGAAATTTGGTGAGGATTTAGGGAATTGCGAAGAGACTATCAATAATTCCGATGCAGCCGATCAGTTGGAGATTGCTATCAGAAGCACCATGGTTGAATGGCCGGAGCCCCCAAATGGTTTCAGGTGGATAACAGCAAACACTTTTAATATTGAACTTACAGGTCATGAATATGCTTCAGGTGGTGAATTTTTAATTTTTTATATTGAAAAGCCACTGGGTGAAAATTTCACTGAAGATGAAATTTGCCTTTATCAGGACGAGATGAATTTTCACTTCAATGGTGAGCATACAGTAATCTATCAATTAGTTCCCAATGATCCGGTTTATCCTCAGTTTAGTACTATATCTGACTGGGTTTTATTGAAAGCCGAAATTGAGGGTTTGCATAATGACCAATCAGATCTTCAATATATTCATCATAAAAACAAACTAAAATATGCAGAGCGTTTGCTGGTACCGGTTTCTGAACTACCACTACCAATCGAAATCACTGCTGAGAACTAACACAATCTTTATGAAACGTCTTATAATATTTCTTTGGTTCTGGATCGGTTTTGTTGCGGTTGTTAATGCACAGCATGCGTTTCAAATCAGTTATGAAACGGAAAAAGATGAATTCATACAAAATAGCCTGATAGATAATGAAGGCAATATATTGTTGGTGGGAAATAGCGGATTTACATTGGATTCGAAAAATGCCCTGATCCTGAAGATAGCTCCTGATGGAACTTTGCAATCGAAACTGATAGAACGACAGGATACTGTTAGCACGTTTAGTGAAGTAACTATGCTTGATAACGGCAATTATTTTGTTAGCGGATCCTATAATGTGGGTAACGACTTTTATGCCATGGATCATTTTTGGGTGGTAATATTTGATGAGAATTTGGAAATTTTAGCAGAACATAGCTATGGGATAAATGAACCTTATGTGAAGTATGGGGATTTGTACCGCTCAATAGTAAATAAAGATAGAGAAGTAGCAGTAGTTGCAACCAACAAAAGATTGGTCAATAACTACCTAAGGGACGATTTTATCATGTTTAGGTTCAGTCAGCAGGGCGACAGCCTGTCCAGTGTGCAATATGAATCCGGGCCAAGCGCTCATCCAAATTCTTTCGACAGCATTCCCGGAACCGACAGCTTGATGATGATTGGGAGAGGTGTCATCAATACAGGCCAGGAAAGTCTTAATTTTATGGATTTGGAAATGAATATTACCTCAAGTGTCAATATTTCAGATCGGGATGGAAGCTATAGGTACACTAATGGGAATTGGCTTAGCTCCGATGAGTTTTTAATGTTAGCCAACTGGATTTTGGATGATGACAAAGGCAGTGAGTATCTGTTTTCTGTATTTCGGGTCAACACAAGTGGCCAATATTTGCAGGAGCTACAGCTTGACAGGCCCGACACCTTAGAGTATGCTGCTTATTTTACAAACCTGGTTATTGCTCCGGATTCATTGATTTATGTCGGAGGATTTCAATCTTATAATGATGTTTCATCAACCCCCAGCTATTGCATTATATATTTGATTGACAAGGATTTGAACTTGATTGGCAGAAGAGATTTCGGAGGTGATGCTAATTACTCACTAAGGGGAATAGAAGCAACCTCTGATGGCGGTTGTTTTGCCTATGCTTTGCAGACGAATATACACGATAGATGGTATTATGAATGTGATGTAGTGATGTGGAAATTCCTTCGAGAAGACTTCGAGATCATCACCCGACTGACGGATCAGCCCGCGATGGCACTGAACAGCAAGGCCTGGCCCAATCCGGCTGATGATGAGCTGCATATTAGTCTGGACGGCCTGCCCAAAGGCAGCAATTTCAGGCTGCAGATTTACGGCACTGCCGGACAAAAGTTTTTTGACAAGGCACTCACCGCCACTGCCGGCAGTGTGCAGTGCAGCATAGGCGTATTGCCGGCCGGCACTTATGTGTATCAATTGCAAACCGCCATCGGGCAAGCCGGTAGCGGCACTTTTATAAAACAATAACCCTTTAACCTTAAATTCAGTATTATGAAATTCAATGATTTTTACATTTTGTTTTTGATTGCTTTTGCGATCATAGCTATCAAGCCTGCCAATGCACAGAAGCAGACGAGTGCTTCTTCAATTGTTTATACAACCGGGCATAATTCAAGTCAAACCAAAAACCAAAGAGCGGATTACTGGATTGGAGGGTCGGATAATTCGATTTATTACCAAAACGGATTTGTCGGAATTGGCACTTCAAGTCCCGAGGCTAATTTGCATGTGCAAGGCAATATGAAAATGGGCAGCAATATTGGCGCGGTGGGTACGAATGCATTTGCTGGGGGGGATGGTTCAACTGCCAGTGGCACAAATGCTTTTGCTTTTGGAGAAAACTCTAATGCCTCTGGTACAGATGCTGTTTCAATTGGATTCTGGTCAGAAGCAACATCTGACAAATCCTTTGCACTTGGCTTTTATAATCAATCAAATACTGCTTTTTCCTACTTGTTTGGACAATGGTTGAAATCCACGGTCAGTAGCAATATTACAATAGGTTTTGGTGCAGGTCAAAGCCCACTGGTAAACAATAAACACAGGAGTTTAATGATGGGTATGAATAGCAATTTTCCAACGATATATATTGGCCCTTCAGATGGCATCGGCACCACCGGCCGTATCGGTATAGGCAATATGACGGATCCACAGGCCAAGTTGCATATGTTATCAGATGAAGATGAGGCTGCCACCTTAAAGCTGGAACACCAACTCACCGGTACCAACCGCTATGCTGAAATCGGACTAGGTACGCACCGCATATATGCCGGAAATTTTGACAATATGGTGTTTGAAACGCCAGACTCAACCAAACATTTCGCTTTTGAGAATGGGAAAGTCGGTATTGGCACTTCAAGTCCCGAGGCTAATTTGCATGTGCAAGGCAATATGAATGTGGGCAACAACCCACATACAGGTAGCATTATTGGAGAGAATGCCTTTGTTGGGGGAGAAGAAAGTGAGGCTAGTGGCTTTAATTCATTTGCCTATGGTGATAGAGCAAAAGCAGCAAACACAGGAGCTTTTGCAGTTGGATTAAGGGCTGAGGCAAATGGTCGTTACTCTACTGCTATAGGACGTGGAAGTATGGCTAATCACGATAACGCAATCGCTTTGGGTTATGCTACAGAAGCATCAGCAACAAATACAATTGTAATTGGAAAACATGCTCGTGCATCTGTAAGTAATGCTTACATTATTGGAAGCGGTGTAGGGTTAAGCACTAGTATGTTAGTAAACGAAGTAGATCATTCACTCATTATTGGTTTTGAAAGCAATGTCCCCACATTTTTTGTAGGCCCTTCAGATGGCATCGGCACCACCGGCCGTATCGGTATAGGCAATGTGACCGATCCACAGGCCAAGCTTCACATCCGGGCGGATGAGGAGGAAGATGCCAGCCTTAAGCTGGAAGCTTCATCCGGCGGGCGGTCAATGGTTATCCTTTCCGAATCGCACGAAATGTCCTATGAAACCGATGAAAACCTGCATTTTCGCACGGCTCAGAATAAAGCCTTTGTGTTTCATCAGGGTGATATTTTTATCGAAGATATCCAGAGCGGCATCATTATGCGCTCACCCAACGGACAATGCTGGCGTGGCAGGGTGAACGATCAGGGTATGCTGGCCTTTGAACAAACTGAATGTCCAACAACAGGAACAGCACTACAGGAAGTTGGTGAAACAAAACATTTGATAAAGGTATTTCCTAATCCGGCATCAAATCGAATGGAAGTTGTCACCGAAGGCATTTCAGGGCCCTATACCCTGAGGCTTTTAGCAGCAACAGGAAACCTGATGCTTGAGCAGCAATCACATCTTACCCAAACGCAGCTCAATGTCCAGAACCTGCCTGCCGGAGCTTATATACTTATGCTCGTGCAGGATGAACAGCTAAAAGACAGCGTGAAGGTTTTGGTGGAGTGAGGAAGTTTTGGTTTTCAATCCTGAGGATTACGTTTACAGCAGTGCTGCTAATTATACTGGTGGTAAGGGTTTAATAGAGGTTACAACATTAACTATAAATGGATAATGTATGTGGTTTGAAAGCAAGAGGAATGGCAATGGCACGGATTACACTTCGGCAGGCTCAGCCCAGGCAAATCCGCGCTAGCCTTTAGATTTGCAACGCAATATGAACAATACGCTAATTGACAACCTGTCGTATTCCTACTACGGCAATGGCAACCGCCTGAAAAGCGTTGCCGATGCCAGCGGCAACACAGCAGGCTATGTACCCAATAGCGGCCAATACCTTTACGATGCCAATGCCAACATGACCTACGATCCCTCAAAAAAAATCACCATATCCTACAACCCCCTCAACCTGCCACGCGTGGTGGAGTTTGATAACAGCGATTTCATTGAATACACCTACACCGCCACCGGCACAAAGCTTCGCAAAACCGTAACTTCATGGAAAACAACCACCGGCGGCACAACAGATTATGCCGGGCAGTTTTTGTACCAGGATAACGAATTAAGCTGTATTTTTAGGCCTGTTGGAAGAATTGTACCCATGCAATACAACGATGAAACCTTTTGGAAACACGAGTACAACCTAAAGGATCATTTAGGTAACACCCGCATCGTTTTTGCCGCCCACCCGCACGGCCAGCCCGAAGTGATGCAGCAAACCAGCTATTATCCCTTTGGAATGACGCTGCAACAGCAAAACTTTGGCGGCGCACTCAACCCACCCAACAAACTGCTTTACAACGGCAAAGAATTACAAGACGACGAACTGGCCGGCGTGAGCTTGGATTGGTATGATTACGGCGCCAGGTTTTATGACACGGCTTTGGGGAGGTGGCATGTATTAGACAACCTTGCGGATAAGTATTCCTTTATTAGCCCATATGCTTATGTATTAAACAACCCATTAATATTTATTGATCCTGATGGCCAAGATGTCGAAATAGTTATTGGGAAGCCATATACCAAAAATGGAAAAGAACACCCATATGGACATACAGCCATTAGAGTTCATGGAAAAGGATATGATTATGTTTATGATTTTGGAAGATACGGCAAGACGTGGGGTATAATGGATTATAAAGGAGAAGGTATACTAAATCTGTATAATGATGGACAGAAATATTTACAGAATGAACAGAAGTTTAGAGAATCTGTAGGGTATAATTTATCAACTACCAAAGAAAAAGATCAAAAAATTATTGATTATTTCCAAAACCTTACACAGGAAGGTGAAAAATATGGATCAGGAGCTGTGCCAGGTGGAGGTGGTACAGCATATAAACTTGAAGATGACTATAATGCTCTTAATAATAATTGTGTTACGAAATCAGCAGAAGGTCTTGAACAAATAGGCGAAAATCATATTGGTAATGAAAATAAACCAAATGATTTATTAAAAGACTTTGAATCAAATTACAAGGAAATGGGCTTTACAAAAAGAACAGAATATCTTGAAGGAGGGGGAACAAAAGTGACTTATGAGAAAAAACCTTTACCAAATCCACCTAAAAAACAGCATGAAAACCAGTATTAAAAAATAATTATGAAAATAAGACAATTAGCTATTTATTTGGGTGGTGTAATCAGTGGTATTCTAATTTGTTTACTCATACGATCACTATTAACCACAAATCACGACTATGTATTACTGGAAAAGGATTATTGTATTGAAGAAATTGGAATCATTAAGAAAGGCTCTATTCTTAAATTTGACAAAGCTTTTTCTGAAGGTTTTAGTCGTTATGTTTTATATGTAAATATTCATGATGGAGAAGCTTTGAAAGAACATGAAACTACTAAGAGAAATATAATAATCCCTTATTGGCTTATAGAAAATGATACAACTTGCAATTTTAAATAAAATATATCCCCCTGGTGCGGATTTATAATCCATATCAGGATAAAACAAAAAACCAACGGCATAAGCTGGTATTCTTGTCCTTTGCCTGGCCAAAGAACCAAAGCCCACCTTTTTTAGTTAGGAGGTAAATATTTCAATGTCATTTCAATTGCATTGCAAAAGGATTGCAGCAATATTTATTACTAAATTTGTTCAATGAAAGCAGTCAACCGTCTCATAGCCATAGACGATCAGGTAGCGGGCCAGAACGACCTGGGCGACTATCACGACAATGGCTTGTACTACAGCCAGCATCAGACGGCCGAGTTTGCCTACGACGACAACGGCAACCTGGAGCAGGACATGAACCGCAATATAGGCATCAAATACGGCATACTGCACAACCTGCCCATCTATATCGCCTACCGGCAAACGGGCGGCGGCGGCAGCATTGCCACGCTGGATGTGTCATCATCCACGGTAGATTTATCTGACCGGGCAGCCAGCACCAGCTACAGCGGCACCATGATGAACTACTATACGCTGCAGGGGCGCAAGCTGGGCAAAAAGGTTTACAACGACCAGCACACGCTCACCCTCAACGAAAGCTACTACGACGAGCTTATGCTCAGCCACCGCCAGCCAGCCCGCATCAGCCATGCAGATGGCTATGTGAGTTTGGATGAAAATGGGGAGGCTACTTTCTACTATTACCTTACAGACCATTTAGGCAACGTCCGTTCTGTTATCACACCCGATGCAGACGGCAAGCCACAGGTGGAGCAGGCTAATGATTATTTTCCTTTTGGGATGAGCTTTGAAAGTAAGCTGCCTTTGCTTACTAAAAGTGGTAGTGGTAGTAACAAGCACAAATATAATGGCAAGGAAGAACAGGAAATGCCTGGGAAGTGGTTGGATTATGGGGCGCGGTTTTATGATGCGGGCTTGGGGAGGTGGCATGGAGTGGATCCGGCATCTGAAATTAAATACGATTGGACACCTTATCGCTATGCTTTTAACAATCCAATCAGATATTTAGATACAGATGGTCAGTTTGAATTAGATAATGCACAACAATATTCAAGATTTACGCAATATTTACAAAATAGTATAAGTGGGATACTTTCAAATTCTAGGATGATGCAGGCAATTATGGGTTATGGTGATTTATCTTATAAACAAATTGCTGATGATATGATTTGGGGTAATGGTCCAAAAATTATCGTTGTAGAGAACTTAACCAGTAACGGCCTAAGAGCCGATGGTAAGTATAATCCCAAAACACCTAATGTAATCTTTATTGATAAAGAATTAGTTATGCAACTTGAAAATGCTTCTTCTGCGGACATTGACGCTACATTATTAAGGTTAATATCAACACTTCTGCATGAATATGTTCATTTTGGTGATTGGACAGTTGATAATGATAAAAAGTCATATGAGGCTGGTTATGCTTTTGAAGAATGGGTTTACGGACGAAGGATAGGAAATTTGCAAGATGCTATGGAAGTGATAGAAGAATTTAAGAAACGACATAAAAGCCAAGAACAAACCGAAGAGGATAAAGAGAAAAATAAGAAAGCCATGGAAGACGCAAAAAGTTTACCAGCAGGAAAATATAAATGGGATGGAAAAGGTTGGGTACAAACAGATTAGTATTAAATATATTTTGAGATTTATGAAAAGATTGATCATAATTATTGTGACTATAGTTTTATTATTTAATAGTTGTTCAGACAAAAATAAAGATTATGAGCAGGAGGTTTATAGTGATATACTTAATAGCCTTATTAATATCGATAACTATTATAAACCAGCTCCCTCTCCTAAATTAATTTTGGAAGATTCTTCTTCAGAGGGTTATAATGAGTTAAAAAATGAATATGATATATTACTGAATAAATATTATCAAAGGATAGATACTTTAGAGAAGTATTTATTTGTGAAAGATACACTTCAGGCAATAGATCTAATTGAATTTATCGATTATATAGAAGGTGGTATTTTTACCCAAAAGACGAAACCAAAAAAACAATTCAAAATTGATAAATACAATTCAAAAGATTTTATACTAATTAAATCAGATTCATTCACTAATGATAGTCTAGTAAATGTAATTGGGATAAAGGAAGATAGGTTTTACATAGGGTATCTTGTTTTATCCAGAGTAATTTTCAATGAAGATTATACAAAAGGTGTATTGATTTGCAGCTTTTCCTGTGGCACTAAATGTGGTGAGAAAAAATTGTTATTAGTAAGCAATCAAGACGGTAGATGGAAAATAAGCGAAAAAATAGGTTTAGAAATATTTTAGAGAGAAAATACCCCCCCCTGGCGCACATTTGCCTGGACAGAGCCTACCGAAGTGTAATGTGTGCCTACCAGTTCGTTAGGATATACGACTCCTATCCGAAAAAACGAAAACAAACACCACTCACCTATTTTTTAATCTCCACTAACCCACACTCAGCTAAAAAATCCCTAAATTTGGCTCATGGTCAATGCCCTCAACGAAAGCTACTACGACGAGCTTATGCTCAGCCACCGCCAGCCAGCCCGCATCAGCCATGCCGATGGCTATGTGAGTTTGGATGAAAATGGAGATGCTACTTTCTATTATTATCTCAAAGATCACTTAGGCAATGTGCGCTCTGTCCTCACACCCGATGCTGACGGCAAGCCACAGGTGGAGCAGGCCAATGATTATTTTCCTTTTGGGATGAGCTTTGAAAGTAAGCTGCCTTTGCTTACTAAAAGTGGTAGTGGTAGTAACAAGCACAAATACAACGGCAAGGAAGAACAGGAAATGCCGGGTAAGTGGTTGGATTACGGGGCACGGTTTTATGATGCGGGCTTGGGGAGGTGGCATGGAGTGGATCCCCATGCTGAAAATTATTACTTATGGTCACCTTACCATTATGCCGCTAATAATCCTATAATTATGATTGACCCTGATGGGCGTGATATATTAATTATTTTAAGCAGGGACAAGGATGGAAACGTAACTGAAAATGTCAAATATGAGAATCGTGAATTGTATACTCAGGATGGTGAAATATATGAGGGTGATGACGAATTCGCATCAATAATTAAGTCAACATTAAATAGTTTGTTGGATTTGGGTGATCAAGAAGTTAATGAAGTAATATCTGATTTGGAAACAAGTGATAATAACCACTGGCTTGAAAAAGACCCTTATGACGGGAATAGAGTTTTAGCGTCTCCAAATCATGTTAAAGCAGATAAAGGTGCACCTTCTGGCTCACATGCATTGTTAACTCTAGATGAGTCACCTATTGAAAATAACCTTCAAACCTCCAAGGAGACTACCTTAGGACATGAAATGAAACATTCTTGGGATTATGATAAAGGAAATATGGCCGGTGAAACATTTAAACCCAGAACAAATAAATCTCCTTCGGAGATTAGGGCTGTGAACATAGAAAATAGAATAAGATATAAGCAAAACTTGCCAAAAAGGACTACATACGGAGGAAAACCAATTGACCCTAAAAAACTGAAAGATCCATCTAAATGAAAGCATTAAGATTATTGATACTTCCCCTAATTATAATTGTTTCTTGTTCAAGCGACAAAGACTATATAAACATTGTTTCAAATGAGGAACTGAATTATCATATCCTCTTAGGACTTGTAGTAAAGGATAGCAATTCAAAGTACATTGCAGTTATCAGTAACACCGAGTTATTCAATTCCGTTTTCAATACAGAATTTATTAATTCAAATATTACTTTTTCAAAATTTTTAAAACAGGTTTTATCTCACGAATTGAACCTATACTCAACTTTGCATAATAAAAGTTTACCATTAGTATTATATGATTCAAATATTATAGCTGAAACCAATAAAAGAAAAATAATTAAAACGTATTTTATACAAAATGACAATAATTTAATATTCAAAAAAAGTGTGCCACTTAAGACAAAGTTTCACCTAATAGAGTATATGACTTCACAGAGATATTATATAATATTTGATGACTACTCAGGGGAATATAAATTTTTTAATTCATTGAAAAAAAGGGATTGATGCCTGCATTATTCTGTTCCTGATGATGCAGACTTATAGTCATTATCCGATAAATCTAAACCCTATTCCCCGGCTGGTACGAATTTACAAACACTATCCAAAAAAAATAAAAACCACAACCACCACCCACCTATATTTTTAATCTCCACTAACACACACTCAGCTAAAAAATCCCTAAATTTGGCTCATGGTCAATGCCCTCAACGAAAGCTACTACGACGAGCTTATGCTCAGCCACCGCCAGCCCAGCCGCATCAGCCATGCAGATGGCTATGTGAGTTTGGATGAGAATGGGGAGGCTACTTTCTACTATTATCTTACGGATCACCTTGGTAACGTCCGTTCGGTTATCACACCCGATGCAGACGGCAAGCCACAGGTGGAGCAGGCCAATGATTATTTTCCGTTTGGGATGAGTTTTGAAAGTAAGTTGCCCTTGCTCACTAAAAGTGGTAGTGGAAATAATAAGTTCAAATACAACGGCAAAGAAGAACAAGAGATGCCTGGTGGGTGGTTGGATTACGGGGCACGCATGTACGACCCAACACTGGGGAGATGGCATGTGGTGGATGATTTATTGGAAGAATACCAAGATCAATCACCTTATAATTATGTGCACAATAACCCTGTTTCTTTCAATGACCCTTCGGGTATGAGTCCAGAGCCGATTAGTAAGACTGTTGTTGACCCAAAAGGTGAAATTATATATCATGATGATTCTGAAGACAAAGGTATCTATCTATCTCCGGATGGGATTCAGGGCAAAGATGGAGATAAGAGTGGTTTACGGAGAGTTGGCACAGAAGAACCTTGGATAAATTATAGAGTGGGAGATTATTTGCTTCGTGATGCGTATAATAATTTTACAGCCATGCCTGTGCCATACAAGCCAATGGCATCGGGTGCATTAAGCAATGATTATACTTTTGAATCCTTGTTTATTCCTGTTTTTGGTTTTGTGAAGTATTTTAAAATTGGGAAATACATATATAAATTAGTTCCCAAAAAGACAAGTGGTTATGTTATTAAACTTTTAGGACTGTCAGATGATGCCGCTAAGGGAGTGAATGGTCTTTTAAAGGCAGGAAATGCTCTTGATAAAGGAGGGTTTACAGCAGTTGGGAGAGCACTGCAGAAACATGGTAGTAGAGCGGGTAGCGTATTTCCAAAGGCAACTGGTAATCCAGCGGCTATTAATGCACAAGGTGAAGCTGTACTAAAAGGAATATTAACAAACCCAAATGCTACTACTGTTACAAGACATCATGCAAGATTTGGGAATATAATGGATATACAAATACCAGGAGGACAAGGTGCAAGATTCAGCGCAGATGGAAAAACATTTATTCACTTTTTAGAGCCATAGGAATGAAAGAATTTGAAATATTAATAACAAGTCCACCCGACAGGGAAAATTTGGTTGCAGAAATTTGGCAAGATGACCAAATGATTGCAGAAATAAATCAAGAAGGGGGAGTTCTTGGATTGGAAATTTATGCTACCAAAGAAGGAACGATAAAATTAAAGTATAATGATTTTATAGAAGCTTTAAAAAAGGCAAAGGAAAAGCTGATTGGTAAATGAGTTAAGTTGCCGCTAAGACGGGGACTACCGTTTTAGGAAAGTATCCACAGTACATAGAACTAGCCGGAAAGCTCAATGCAAGACGGTTTAATATACCTACGAGTGTTTGGAATAAAATGACTCCTGCAGAGCAATGGGCGGCTAATGTCAAGTTCCTGGATAGGACGATTGCACGGGGCGATAATATCATTTTAGCCAATCCAGTTAAGAATATCAACAATGTTTCTGGCTACTTCCGAAAGGAATTGGATTACCTGATAGGAAAGGGTTATAGATTAAGTAAGGACGGAACTCAACTTATTAGGTAGTCATGGAAACAAAGAGCGTAGTAAGTAGAATATTAAGCCTTCCAGAAAGGTTTTACAGCCCTGAAAATGATCAGTCCATATACTCTTTATTACAGGATACTGGCTATTTTGAAATGTATAATAATATCAATGAGAACACGGTAAAGGAAGCTCTGGAACAACATCCACAGTATGTAGATCAGTGGTTAGGTTGGTCAGAAGATAAGCGGGCTGGTTCAGGTTGGTATTTTATACAAGATAATAATCAGAAATATGTGGTAGGGTTCTTAGACCCCGATAAAGGCACTACTGAAAAAATGGAATACTCTGATAAAAAGAGTGCTTGTGCATCGTTCATCAAACAGGAAATAGAGAGTATTAGAAAAAGCTAATCAAGAAGCCCGGCAAGTCCGGGTTTTTTTTACATCAAAGAGATTTTAGCCGCTTTGATAAAATGGTCAATGTTTACCAGCAGGCATTCTTTTTCCTTCTCCGGCAGCATGGCAATATCCTGAAACCGCTGCAGCATTTTGGGATCCCTGAACAGATCGGCCTGCTGGTTCTCACCTAAAAGATATCCTACCGTAGTATCCAGAATCTTGGCCAACTTCTTGGCCGCCTCAATGCTTGGGGTCATCTCGTCCCGTTCATACTTGCCAATGGTTGTATGAGACGTATTAAAAATCTCTGCCAGTTCCCCCCCGCTGGCCCCGCTGGCGCGGATTTGCAATCCGTGCCCACAGCATTCATGTAATGGCTTTGACTGCTACTGCTATGCAAGATTTTTTTATTTTTGCTGTATGAGCCGCAAATATAAGTTTCATAACCCTGAAGGTGTTTACTTTATAAGCTTTGCAGTCCAAGGATGGGTAGATGTTTTTACCCGAAACCAATACAAGGACATATTACTTGATAGTCTTGGCTTCTGTCAGCTGAATAAAGGGCTTGAGATTTTCGCCTGGTGCATCATGACGAATCATGTACACCTGATCGCCAGAGCAACCAAAGCTGATCAATTGCCAGATATTTTGAGGGATTTTAAAAAGTTTACGAGTAAAGCGGTGTTTCAGGCAATTGAAAACAATGATCGTGAAAGCCGAAGGGAATGGCTGTTAAAGCAGTTCACAACTGAATCCGGAAATAGGTTTTGGAGAGCTGACAACAAGCCGGTGGAATTGTGGTCAAACAAAGTGATACAGGAAAAACTGAAATACATTCATTACAATCCAGTTGAGGAAGGTTTGGTTTTCAATCCTGAGGATTACGTTTACAGCAGTGCTGTTGATTATGCTGGAGGCAAAGGCTTATTAGAAGTTACATTATTAAATTGAAATGGTAAATGCATGAAATTTACAATCAATTCACTAGCAATATGTTTGGCAAGGGCACGGATTGCAAATCCGCGCCAGCGCGGGGTCTCAATATTTTACATTTTTTATCACCAAACAGCAAAACCAGAAAATCATTACCTTCGCAAAGATGAAATCTTCCAAAGCCATCGACACCCTCACCCTCAACGAAAGCTACTACGACGAGCTTATGCTCAGCCACCGCCAGCCCAGCCGCATCAGCCATGCCGATGGCTATGTGAGTTTGGATGAGAATGGGAATACCACCTTTTATTATTATCTAAAAGATCACCTTGGTAATGTGCGTTCGGTTATCACACCAGATGCTGACGGCAAGCCACAGGTGGAGCAGGCCAATGATTATTTTCCTTTTGGGATGAGTTTTGAAAGTAGGCTGCCCTTGCTTACTAAAAGTGGTAGTGGTAGTAATAAGCACAAATATAACGGCAAGGAAGAACAGGAAATGCCGGGGAAGTGGTTGGATTATGGGGCGCGGTTTTATGATGCGCAGCTGGGGAGGTGGCATGTTGTTGAGCCGATGACACTGGTGCTGATGATCTTGTTTTCGCAATTATTGGCACGTTTTTGATTTTTCTTCTTAAATCTTTTTGAAAACATAGCCATCACGTGCGCCCGTGATATCTGTATAACGCTCGTAAATAAGTGTTTCCATTAATTTTGAATAATCTACGAAGGCTTCTTCGGTAAGTGCCTTTTCTAACGGAAATGGTGTTTGATCAGCCTGGATTTCGTTAAAGTAACTCCATAAAAAAATACCGTCTTTTGATAGTAAGTTTGGGATAAGTTCCAATAAATCAGGAAGTGGCTTAAAATTAATGCAGATGATACTGTCGAATGGTTTATGCTTTTTGAGCATGGCAGGCTGATCCAGGTCAAGTTCAATCATATGAATATCAAGCTGCTTTGATTTGGCTTGTTCGGCAAGTTTTGCCAATCCAACATCAGAATAATCAACGGCAAAGGTGTCAAATCCGTTTTCGGCCAGTAGCAAGGCATTTCGGCCTCTTCCGCAGGCAATATCAAGGGATTTGCCCGGACGTAAAAGATCAAAATGTTTGACCAAAAAACTGTCTGCCCGATGCAATCCATTTTTTGCAGCATGTTTGGCATTCCATTTCTTGCGATCGTATTCCATTTGTGTCGGTTTTTCTGTTGAGTTTCTTTTCTATTGCTGCAAAAGTAAGGAAAGCCGCTTACCTTTGCACTTTGAAACTATTTGTTAGTCTTGATTTAAAGGAATTCATTTTAAAGCCCGGAAATCAGGATTTTACGAATATCTAAGCCGAAAGTATGAAAAATAATCCAAAGCACTGGTACACTGAGTCTTTACATATTTTAAACACTGAAATTCAAAATAAAAGTCATTTTTTGACCAGGCTTTCCTGGTTCAGGGTTTTTAGTTTTCTTTTGTCGTTGTTGAGCTTTGGATTTTATGCCGGAACCAGTAAACTGCTTTTCCTGTTGCTTTCAATCGCTTTGTTTGTGTTGTTTATATATTTTACTATCAAACACATACAAAATGGCAGACAGTTGATGCGGATGCGATCAAAGTCCAGGGTTTTTCAACACGAATTGGGTATGAACGAGCAGCAGGATACCATTTACAGCAATGGCATTCGTTTTCGATCGAAGCTCAAGTTTGCGGATGATCTGGATCTTTTTGGTGATTATTCGCTTTTTCAGCAGCTCAACCGATGCAGCACTCCGGTGGGAGAGGAACTGCTGGCGCACGGATTGACGAATGGCTTGCGTGAATCTTCCAAAATCAGGATGATGCAGGATGCAGTGCGTGAGTTGGCTCGTTTTCCGGAATTTAGGATTGAGATGCAGACAACACTTCATATGTCGGCTTCAGAAAAGTTTCCTGACATTGCCGGAATGAGAAATACAAATTTGTTGCGTCTTTTCAAGGCAAAGAGATTGAGAGTCCTGGCTTTTGGTTTACCGCTTATTGTTTGTTTGAGCCTGATAGCCGGTTTGTTGGGCTTCGGCTATTCTGCCTTTTCTTTTCTGGCCGTATTGGCTTTGATGATCGTTTTTTCGCACAGCAACAAAATGGTGTTGCTAGGCAGTGAATTAGATGGTTTACGCAGGAAGTTTAGCTCATGGGCTGCTGTATTAGAGGAGTTTACATCACTGTCTCTTGATTCTGATTTATCAAAGGATATGCAGCAGGAAGCCCGAACAGCTTCGGAACGATTTAATGAACTGGCCAAGATCAGTGAGCAGTTCGACAGACGTTCAAATCTTCTGCTGTATGTGTTGTCTAATTTATTTCTGGCCTATGATTTTCATCTGGCTATGCGTTACGAAAGCTGGCGCGAGAAAAATTATACCCAAATACCCCACTGGATTACCACACTCGGCAGATTCGAGATGTTGATGAGTCTTTCAGCTTTTGCTTTTAATCATCCTGATTATTGCTGGCCTGAACTTTCTGAGCAAAAGGAACTGAAAGCCAAAGCTCTGGGACATCCCTTGCTACCCGAAGACGAATGTGTTCAAAACGACTTGCATTTAAAAATTGATCCTCGGATAGTGCTCATAACTGGAAGCAATATGTCGGGCAAGAGTACCTGGCTCAGAACGCTGGGTGTGAATGTAATACTGGCTCAATTTGGGGCTCCGGTGATGGCCAAATCATTCAACTGGAAACCCTTGCTGCTACTTAGTTCCTTGCGGCAATCTGATAGCCTGGCAGAGCATACATCTTTATTTATGAACGAGTTGAAGCAGTTGAAAAGCATACTGGAACAGGCACGCAACAACTATAGCCTTATCTTGTTGGATGAAATCTTAAGAGGAACCAATTCGGATGATAAATACACCGGTTCGTATGAATTACTCAAGCGACTTGCAAATTTGGATTCCTTAACTGTTATTGCTTCTCATGATTTGAAATTGAGTGAATTAGAAAATGAACTGGACGGAAAACTCGTTAATTATTGTTTCGAAAGCAAAATAATTGAGGGCAAGCTTTCCTTCGATTATACCATCCGCAAAGGAGTGGCTGTTAATCGCAATGCCACCTGGCTGATGAAAGATATGGGGATTATTTAGGGTCTGCTGAAAAAGTCTGTCGTATGCCAGATTCGAGGCGACAAGACGAAGATGTATCGATATACTTCGAGTCGCAGGCAACACAGAAGATGGCGTGCGACAGGCTAGCCAACACAATTGTTGTTGACATTTTTAAATTCAGAATAGGCTTTAACGAAGTAGATTGATTCAAATATTACACTGTACTGCAAGGATTTTAGATGATTTCTCATAAAAACCTTGCGGAAACCACAATACAATAAATGGCAACTTAAATTATATCAATGTGTTAGGTGTTTTTCAGCAGACCCTATTTAAACTTGCAGATCTTACATCAACTGTATGGGAACACCTATCAAAGTCAGGCTTTAATTTGTTTTGATTTGAGCTTTTTTTCCTGAAGAACGATTCCACTGATGATGAGTGCCAGGCCAACGATGGTGCTGATTGAAATTGTTTCGCCCACAAAGAAACGGATAAAGAAAAGTGCGATGAAAGGAGATAAAAAAATCAGATTGCTCACTTTGGCTGTGTTTTCAGCATAGTGTAAAGCTTTCATCCACAGCACAAAAGTAAAACCCATCTCAAACAGGCCAATATAAGCAGCACCGGATATTCCTTGCATATTAAGCGGCTGCCAGCGGTTGAGAAGGATAAAGTAAATTACCATATAAAGCAGTCCAAAACCCATATTCAAGGTGATTTTAGGAACGGCATCGCGTTTGTCGTGCAGGTTGATAATCCAGTATAAAGCCCACAAAAATGCACTTCCGATGGCAAGCAACACACCCAGCGGAGAACTGAATTCAAGTGAAAAAACAGCACCTTTGGTACTGATTACCCATAAGCCCGAAAAGCTTATCAGGATTGCGATAAGTGCCTTAAAGCTAATTTTTTGACCTAATAATGGGACAGAAAGCAAGGTCAGGATTACGGGCCAGCTGTAATTTAAAACACCGGCTTCCTGAGCCAGCAAAAGTTCATAAGCTTTGAACAGAACCAGGTAGTAGCCAAAAGGATTGAGCAGTCCCAGGAGTGCCGATTTTAGCCAGTATCGCCGTTCAGTTGGGAAGACCAGCCTTAATTTTCCCTGAAAAAGTGACAGCAGGATTAATCCCAGCCATCCAAAACCGACTGCCCAGAACAATAACCAATCGTACGAAAACCAATCAAGGCTCAACTTAAAAGCCGAACTCATGGTGGACCAGAAAAGCACTGTGATCAGAGCAAAAAGTGTAGCCTTGCGTTGGTCTTTCATGATTCAAAGATAGCTGATTTGGAGGCGGTGAAAGTACAAAAAAACACCAGCTTGGATGAAATATCTTCCTAATATGCTGAAATAATATGTTGTAGTAATACTGCTGAGAGTCATGCTAAAAACTCTGCAATTGACGAAATTTCAAAGGAATAATAACTATTTTTGCAAAATGACCTATATATCTCAACAAATTGAATTAGAACTATTTCCTGACGAATCTAAAGTCGAACAGGACTATACTGCAACATTTGCAGACAATATGAAATTACCTATTCATAAATGGTATAGATATACAGCTGGATTTTCGGCATCATGGGTGAATGATCTAATAAGACAAGAACAAAAGAATGGAAGAAAAAAAATAATAGATCCATTTGCCGGTTCAGGAACGGTTTTAATTGAAAGTGAATTTGCCGGTGTAGAATCTTTTGGTGTTGAATCTCATCCCTATGTTTATCGCATTGCAAAAGCAAAGTTGAATTGGAATTATCCACCCGATAAATTTAAGGAAGAAGCATTGGCATTGCTTAAAGTTGCGAAATCTAAAGTAATAACAAAAACAGAGTATCCTAAACTTATAATGAAATGCTATCCAATAGAAACTATACAGAAATTGGAAGCACTTAAACAAACTTGGCTTGAAAAAGAGCAGGAAGATGAAATTCAAAGCTTCAATTGGTTCATAATTACATCGATACTAAGGACTGCTTCACCTGTTGGTACTGCTCAATGGCAGTATATACAACCAAATAAAACAAAGTCGAATGTTGTTGACGCTTTTGTTGCTTTTGAGCAAAAAGTACACGACATGTATCTTGATATGAAACGAACACAAAATCGTTATAAAAATGTTGTTGAGTCAATTATCTTAAATGAAGATGCAAGAAATATTGAATCAATTCCAAATGGTTGGGGAGATTTAGTGATTACTTCTCCCCCTTATGCAAATAATTACGACTATGCAGATGCAACAAGACTTGAAATGACTTTTTGGGGTGATATTGCTGGTTGGGCCGATCTTCAGGATAATGTTAGAAAACATTTAGTTAGAGCCTGTACCCAACACGTTTCAAAATTGGGTAATAGTATAGATACTATATTGTCAAATCCTAAGTTAGCTGTAATTCAATCTGAGTTATTGGAGGTGTATGAAACACTAAAAGATGAGCGTCTTAAACATGGAGGAAAAAAGAATTATCATTTAATGATAGCAGCTTATTTCAACGACCTTGCAGATGTTTTTCATTCGCTTAGGAGAGTGACAAGTGTAAATAGTAAAATGTGTTTTGTAATAGGTGATTCTGCTCCTTATGGCATTTATGTTCCAGTTGATAAGTGGCTTGGTGAGTTGGCAATATCAGCAGGTTTTAGTGATTATTCCTTTGAAAAATTAAGGGACAGGAATATTAAATGGAAAAATAGAAAACACAAAGTTCCTTTACATGAAGGGCGACTTTGGATAAATAGTTAGTAAATGGCAGAATCATTATCACACAAATTCGGACAGATTATTGGTGACCTTTTGGAATTGGCTTTGGAACCACATTTACAGAAGTTTGCAAGAAAGCACAAGCTATATCTTGATAAGAAAGGGGTAAGAAAAGCAAGGTCAGGCAAAAAAGTAACTTGGACAGATACCCGAGAAAATAAACATGACTTAGATTTTGTACTTGAACGTGGCGGAACAGAGAATAAAATAGGGGTTCCAGTTGCCTTCATCGAATCAGCTTGGAGAAGATACACAAAACATTCAAGAAATAAAGCACAGGAGATTCAGAGTGCAATTTTGCCTTTAGCCACAAAATATAAAAGTTCGTCACCTTTTGTGGGTGTAGTATTGGCAGGTGTCTTTACAAATGGTGCTTTGATCCAACTAAAATCACTTGGTTTTGGCGTTCTTTACTTTCCTTATGAAACTGTTGTTAAAGCGTTCTCAAAATTTGGAATAGATGCGGCGTTTGACGAGAAAACAGCAGAAGCAGATTTCAGAGAAAAGATTGATAGTTGGAATATGCTTCCAAACAAAGTAGATGTTGCCAAAGAATTGCTGAAACTCAATAATAAAAGTGTTGATGAATTTCTTAGTTCGCTTTCTGATTCTGTTTCACGCTTTATCGAACGAATAATAATACTACCACTTCACGGACAAGAAAGTGTTTCAAGAAGTGTAAACAAAGCAATTGACTTTTTAACGAAGTATTCAGAAGATAAACCAAAACTTCCGTTGAGTAAATATGAAATTATCATCAAATACAATACAGGAGATAGAATTGAAGCAAGTTTCAAGGATAAAAACGATAGTATTAAATTTTTAGAAACATATCTGTAAAAAAGCACAAACATCCTACATCGTATATAAGTAATGGCGGGGTTTGTAGCTCATTCGAGCTTTTTACCCCGCTTTAGTTTTGTTGTAACTGACAAGCAATTACTCCGCAGAATGCTATACGCATACAAGCAGGCAATTTACACCGTTTGCTCAATGTTCCAAACAAAGGCTCTCACGCCCACTTCTTTGTTGATGGCATCGAGTTTTTTTACTGCATCCAAAACAGCTTCCACTTTTGCTTCTTCAATAACAATAAGCATTGCGCTGTTTTGTTCGGGCCAGGTATGGGTTCCCATTCTAGGTTCGCCATCCACCGAGCCTCTGCCCATAACAGAACCCCATTGCGTGAAACCTCTGATTTCGAGCTTGTCTAAAATAAACTCAACTTTTTCGGTATGTGCTTGGTTATATATTATAAATATTGCTTTCATGGTCTTTCTTTTTTTATTTGATTGAGGCGTACTATTCATTCAAAAACGAAAACTGAGCGCGTACCTGTTTTTGTTTATCACGCTCACCTCGTGTAGCAAACATTTTGTAAATAACAGGAACGATAACCATAGTAATTACCGTGGAAGCAATCAAGCCGCCAATCACTGATATTCCCATTGGGCTCCATATTTCTGAACCATCACCAGTGCTTAAAGCCAGTGGCAGCATCCCCAGGATGGTTGTAAAAGCTGTCATCAACACAGGACGCAGCCTGGATCGGCCCGACTGGGTGATGGCTTCATCCAGCTCAAAACCCCGGTCGCGCATCAGATTGATATAGTCAACCAGAACGATGGCATTTTTTACCACAATTCCTATCAGCATCACAGCACCCAAACCAGCAATAATACTCAAGGTGGTGTTTGTAATGAAGAGTGCGAAAATAACGCCCGAAAACGCAAACGGAATGGAAAACATGATGATGAAAGGCATTTTAAGCGATTCGAACTGTGAGGCCATCACCAGATAAACCAAAACCAACGACAGCATGAGCAGCAATCCCAAATCCATAAAACCTTCCTGTTGATCTTCGTAGGCACCACCAACTTCAACCATCACTTCACGCGGGAGTTCGATCTGATTAATCTTTTGTTGAATCTGTTCGGCCAGCACGCCCAGACTGATTTTATAAGGTGTTGCCGATACTTTTACCAGACGTTCGCGACGTTTGCGCTCGATATTGGGTGGTGAGTAATATTCAACCACTTCGCCTATCTCGCCAAGCCTGATGAATTGTCCTAAAGAATTTTGTAACGAGATATTCTCTAAATCCTGGATCGAATTCCTGAATTCCTCCTTAAACCGGATGACGATATCATATTCTTCACCTGATTCGCGGTATTTTGTAGCAGTAAGTCCTTCGATTCTATTGTAGAGGGCAGTACTTACCGAGGCCGTATTCAATCCGTTGGCAGCCAGTTTTTCACGATCCAGTTCAACGCGCAGTTCGGGTTTCTCATCTTCGCGGCTTATCGAAACCTCTCTGGCTCCAGCAATGGTTCTGATGCTGTCGGCCAATTGGTTTGCCAGTCGTGTGGTCAGGTTAATATCGTATCCGTAAATTTCGACATCAACATTATTACCACCCATCATGCCGGAGCTCCCGCTTTGAACGGTATATTCAATGATTTCAGGTATTTGTGAAAGCTCTTTTCGCACGGCTTCTTCTATGTCCCACACCGAGCGCTCACGTTCTTTTTGGTCAACAAGCCGAACATTATAGTTGATCACATTGGATCCTGTTGCCATAAACATCGACATAAAACCACCCTGATCATCGGCTCCGGCAGATGTTGCGATCAAATCTATTTCCGGAAATTTATCCCATAATATCTGATCCACCTGTCGGGCTATTTCTATGGACTGATCCACACGGGTTCCGGATTTTAATTCGACAGCTATCGTAAAACGTCCTTCATCGGATTGTGGCATAAACTCCGATTGCAGGTTTGTGGCAAGCAAAATTGAGAGAACAAAAATTCCCATCGAACCCAGGATAATAACCTTTTTATGATACAAACTCCAGCGGAGGGTATATTCATAGAAGGTATCCAGCCTATCGAGCCAGGGCAGTATTAATCTGTCGTAGCTAAAACGACCAGGAGTTTTCTTTTTGGTTCTCAGCCTGAGCAGCTTTGAACTCAACATGGGTGTAAGTGTGATTGCAACCAGCGTTGATGTGGTTACTGTAATGGTTACTATCCAGCCCAGCTGACGAAACATTACGCCTGTCAAACCGGTGATCATGGTCATTGGGAAGAAAACCGCTACTACAGTAAGCGTGGTGACGATCACAGCGAGCCAAACTTCGTTTGTGGCATAGATGGCGGCTTCGCGCGGACTGCTGCCCCGTTCGATGTGTTTTGTGATGTTTTCGAGCACTACAATGGCATCATCCACCACCATCCCGATAGCGATTGATAGAGCAGAAAGTGAGATGATATTGATTGAGTTGCCAGAGATTTGCAGGTAAATAAAAGCCACGATAAGCGAGATGGGGATCGTGAGTACGATGATGAAAGTTGCCCTCCAGCGCCCCAGGAAAAACAACACAACTAGCACAACGAATATCAAGGCATACATCAAGGTGGTTGAAAGGTTGTTGATAGAGCCGCTGATGAACTCACTGGAGTCGAAAATTACAGAGATTTCAACATCAGAAGGGAGGCTGTTTTTGAGCACTTCCATGCGTTTGTTCAACTCCTTTGAAATGTTCACTGTATTGGCTCCCGACTGTTTCATCACCATCATGCGTACGCCATTCTTGCCATTGATCTTTTCATCCATGGTCATGTCCCGGATTGAATCGCGAACAGTTGCCACATCTTTCAGGTATATGGCCTGACCATTGATGTTTCCGATAACGATGTCCCTGATAAAATCGGAGGATTTAAATTCGCCTTCCACACGCAAGGGATAATCAATCATGCCCATTTCGATATTTCCGGTTGGCAGGTTCATGTTTTCTGCTGCCAGGATATTGCCAATTTGTTCCACGGTCATATTGTAGGCTTCCAAGCGGTGAGGATCCAATTCGATTGCCACTTCACGCTGTGGAGCACCAATCACCTGGATCGATCCAATACCATCCACCCGGTTGAGTGGATTGATCAATTTCTCTTCCAGAATCTTTTCCAGTCCTTCGTAGCTTTCATCAGCAGTGATGGCAAACATCTGAATAGGGAACATGCTGGTATTGAACTTGAAGATAACCGGATCGTCCACCTCATCAGGCAGTGTACGTGATACGGTTGAAATAGCATCGCGCACATTGTTTGCAGCCTCGCTGAGGTCAGTTTCAAATTCAAATTCCAACGTTACTATCGAAAGATTATCTCTTGATGTTGAAGTAATTTCTTTTAAGTCGTCAACTGTATTCAATGCATCCTCAATCGGCTCTGTTACATTGATTTCGATATCCTGTGCGCTGGCTCCCGGATAGGTTGTGAGCACGGTTATTGCTGGAAATTCAATCTCAGGATAGAGGTCAACCGGAAGTCGTGATACAGAATACAGACCAAACACAATCACTGCAATGAAAAGCATCAAGGTGGTGATAGGTTTTTTTACTGAACTGCCATAGATACTCATGTAGAATGTCTTTTAAAATTAGTAGCTTGGTTTATTCCATCAGGGTTACAGAATCGCCGGCCATCAGACGTGCTTGTCCGGCAACAATTAGCTGCATCCCTTCGCTGATTTCGGGTGAGATCACCTCAACTTTGTCGTTGATACGCTTCCCGATTTCAACCTCTATCTGTTTTGCTTTGCCCTCGTCATACACATAGATAAAGCGATTGTTGGTTCCTTCCTGTTTTACAATCGCAATGGCAGGCACAACAAGCGATTCAATCTCTTCGAGTTGTATTTCCAGGCGGGTGAACATTCCAGGGCGTAGCTCCTCATTGTGATTATCAATCTTTATCTCGGCCTTAAAAGTACGTGTTGTTTCGTTGATTGTGGGGTAAATGCGATAAACACTTCCTTTATAAATTTTACCCGGATAGATATCAGTCGTAAAAGTAGCGTCCATGCCCAAGCTAATGGCAGGAAAATAGCTTTCCGAAATATGCACAACGGCTTTCAGGTTCGATATTTGCTGAAGATTGACAATGGCAGCTTTGCCTGATGCTGTGTTTGGAGCTCCTGAATACACCTCGCCATCTTCGTAATATTTAGCGGTGATAATACCACTGAAAGGTGCTAGAAGGGTGGTGTTTTCTTTAAGAAATTTCACGTTTGAGCTGGCAAGATCAGCAGCCATTTTCGCCTGGTCGTACTGTTGTTGCGAGATGCTGTTTTGCTTAAGGAGTGTTTCCATACGCTGGAAATTTACTTTAGCATCTTCCAACTGCAACATGGCTTGTGTTAGTTGTGTGCGATCCATTTCGACCAGTACCTGGCCTTTTTTCACACGATCGCCCACTTCAACATGAATCTTACCTATCCTGCCTGGCTGTGCAGGTGCGGCATTTACCTCTTCGAATGGTATTAAAGTGCTTGTATATTTTGTTGTTCGCTGTACAACAGTTTTTTCAAGTGTGATGGTTTTTACGGGCCGGGCTGATTTGGCCTCCGTTTCCGGTTTTTGGGCTTCAGGGTTACAGGCCGAAAATGCGATTGACAGCCCTATCACCAAAGTTGTGATTTTTAATGTTTTCATAAATTTTTTACTTAAACTTATAATTGATTATATAATTTTTTCAGTTTTAGATGAGCCTGCATCAGTTCGATAGCCGCATTCAGGTAATTGCTTTCGGCTTCCAGAAAACTGGTGTTGGTTTGTGTGAGATCGAGACTGGAGATTAGACCCTGCCGGTATTTGTGCTGCATACTTTCGAGCACCCTTTTGGCAACGGTTACATTGTCGCGCTGGGTTTGATAGTTTTCAAATGCATTCGTGAAGTCGGTTCGTAACTGATTGTTTTGCAGCAATAATTGTTCTTCAACCATATCTCTTGAACGTTCAACTTTATCAAGTTCTATTTTGGCTTTGCTTAAATTTGCCTTGCGGATGCCACTTGAAAAAATTGGAATATTCAGGTTCAATCCGGCAGCATTGTTCGGACTGATATCGAAGCCCGAAGTTTTTATCTTTTTTGTATAACTATAAAAACCAACCAGGGTAGGGGCATAAGCCCACTTTTCCATGTCAACCATTTTTTCCTGAAGATCGAGCTGGGTTTCAATCAGTTGAAAACTGACGTTATTGTTGAGATTGAATTCCTGAGTTAGAGAGTTTGTTGCTATAAGCTCGTCCAGGATTTGATCCATCGAACTTGTAAGTTCAATTTGCTGATCGAAGTTTACACCCATCTGGTATCTTAACATATTGTAGCTCAACCTGATATTTCGATCCATGGATTTATGTTGATTCTCTAGCTGCGAAACACTGATACTGATTTGATCAACATCAGTTTGTTCGGCCAGCCCGGCTTCATACATATTTTGAGTATGCTGCTGAATGGCTTTCAGATTATCGATATTATCCAGCAGCACCTGCATGATTTCTTCGGAGGCAAGAATGAGCTGATAAGTATTCGCGACATTTTCTTTGACATCAAGTTCTGTTAAAACTACATTTTTACGAGCCAGATCCTGTGCGATTTTAGCCGTTTGCAGTCCCACCCAATACTGGCCGCCAAAGATCAGCTGGCTCAACTGAATTTGTGCATTCGACTGATCTGTAAGCTTGATGGAGGTAGCGGCTGGTTCTCCGGATCCTTGCAGCAATTTTAGGATTTCCAGGTCACCGGCATCCAGTAAGGTATAATCTATTTGTGGAGCATCGCCAGCTCCGCCTCCAAAACTAAAGGCAGCTTCGTAATTGAAGTTTGTCATATAATCCACGGTTCCGTCTATTTGTGGCAAACCTTGTCCGCGCGCCTGCTTGTATTGTTCAATGGCAATGTTAACATCCTGCCTTACATTTTCAAGTTCTTTGTTATGTTGAAGCGCGATTTCCTGTGCTTCTTCAAGGCTTAAACTAAGCTTATTTTCCTGCGCACTCAATGATGCAACAGCAAATGATGCAATAAGCGTGAAAATGAAATATTTAAAGTTCATAATGTATTGTTAGGTTTTTAATTTTACGAACTGAAATTTGAAGAATTATGTCTGTTTAGGTATGCTTCTTTAAGCTGATCCAGACTTTCGATAAAGAATTCCATCATCTGTTTTATTTCTTTCAAAAACTGGTTGTTAGGTGCATCTGGATTTGCTTTTAATGACAGAATTTTACCAATATTTTCTATGTTGCGTTGCATTTTTCTTCTGGTTTCTTCGAAGATGTGATAGGGCTCGAAACGTTTGAGCCGGAAGTAGCGTTTACGGTCACCGGGAAACGTTATGTACTCAACATTATTGCGAAGTTGCAGCATTTTTAATGCCACGCTTGCTGCGCTTTTTGAGATACCTAATTCTTCTACAACTTCATCAAAAGTGAAGCATTCTTTGTCCATTACCATAAGTAGTGCCAGGATACGACTCGAAACAGGCTGCATGCCATCCTTTTCATGTTCCAACCCGATGGTTTCTACCAATTGCTTTTGAAGTCGGATTCTTTCTTCAGTTGTCATAATAGAATTTTTTGCAAAAGTAAAAATATAATTAGTTCGCAACTACACGAACCAAAATATTTAGAAAAATTAACATAGTTCATAAAAAAAGCTGATCCGTTATCGGATCAGCTTTTTCTGTTCCAGGGCAAAGAAGGTGTCTATCTTTTAGAGGCTTCTTCAAAACGCTTTTCAACTTCTTTCCAGTTTACTACCTGCCAGAAGTTGCCGATATAAGAACCCCGCATATTTTGATAGCGAAGGTAATAGGCATGTTCCCATACGTCAAGGCCTAGAATTGGAATACCTTGTTGTTCGGCAATGTCCATCAACGGATTGTCCTGATTGGGAGTACTGCTAATAAAGAGTTTTCCTTGATTGTTGAGAGCCAGCCATGCCCATCCGCTTCCAAAACGTGTAGCTGCGGCTTTTTCGAAACTTTCTTTGAATACTTCAAAGGAGCCAAAGGTTTCGGTGATGGCTTTTGCAAGCGTACCTTCGGGTTGGCCGCCTCCGTCAGGCGACATAAGCTGCCAGAACATATCGTGGTTGAAGTATCCACCAGCGTTGTTACGCACTGCAGTATTGTATTTGCTCATGTTTGCAAATATTTCTTCGAGCGTCATCGCCTGCAGTTCGGTATTTTCGATGGCTTTCAAAAAATTATTGTAATAACCTCTGAAATGTTTGTTGTAGTGGATGTTCATTGTCTTGCTGTCGATTGCCTTTTCCAGGGCATCGTAACTGTAGGGCAGGGGATTAAAAGGGTGATTCACAATTTTTGGGTTTGCCGTATTTTTAGAATCTGACAACTTCTGAAGTGTTTGGGCATGCATGGTTCCAATTGAGAATATTGCAATAAGAATCAAGTATTTAATTGACTTTTTCATAGTGGAAATGTTTTTTGTTTGTGAAGCTTAAACAAGCAGACTTTGTGTATTGTTCATCATTTGACGAGATGATTCACCGAACTATATTTTATGTGTTCTGAATGGGGATTTTGAGAATCCTAATGGTTTTGATATTTTGTGCCTGATGTTTTAAAGATGTGTAAATGTTCACTATTGAACGATTTGATTTTTTTAAATTTGTAATCATGCTGTATTAGGTGCTCCGATTAAAATTATTTGTCGTATAAGTTGCTTTTAGTCAAACTGATAATATATGATCAGTCAGCATAGATCAAGATCTGGATTAGTGTTAAAAATATCACATTACTGCTTGATTCACTGGAATTATTTAGTATTTTTGTCCTCTTTCACTAACAGAACGAAAATAATATGAAGAAATTAGCTGTTGTAGCTTTTGGAGGGAACGCATTGCTTCGCGGCAACCAAAAGGGAACTATTGACGAGCAGGAGGCAAATGCTTACGCTGCATGTGAAAATCTGACAAGATTGATGGAAAAAAACTACAATCTGGTTGTCACGCATGGAAACGGGCCACAGGTTGGTAATATTTTGCTGGCCAACACCGCAGGCCATAAATTGTATGGATTGCCGGATATGCCGCTGGATATCAGTGTGGCTTATTCGCAGGGATTTATTGGATATGTAATTGAGCAGCAATTGCGTAATGTGTTGATGGCTAAAGATTTGGATCGTGATATTATTTCTATCATCACCCAGGTTTTGGTTAATAAAGACGATCCTGCTTTTGAAAATCCAACCAAGCCTATCGGACCATTTTATACAAAAGAAGAGGCCGAGCAGATCAACTCAGAAACGAAAGCTGTTTTTAAGGAAGATGCCCGTGGCCGTGGTTGGCGTAAGGTGGTGGCTTCTCCAACGCCATTGGTAATTTTTAACAGACAGACCATCGAAAAGATTGCGCGCGAAGGTCATATTGTAATTGCAGTTGGCGGAGGCGGAATACCTTGTTTTTATGTGGAATCCAATAAATTGCAAGGGATTGATGCAGTGATCGACAAAGATTTGGCAAGTTCTTTATTGGCCTCTCAAATCAGGGCTGATAAGTTATTTATCCTCACGGATGTTCCTAAAGTTTGCATCAATTTTAACACACCTCAGGAGAAATCGCTTGATAAGATGACGATTGCCGAAGCAAAACGGTATCTGGAAGAAGGTCAGTTTGGTGAAGGCAGTATGGCACCAAAGATAAGAGCGGCAATCAACTTTGTTGAAAGAAGCGGTAAAGACACCATCATTACGGAATCAACGCTTTTGGGTGTCGATGGTGGTGGAACAAGAGTAACGATCGTTTAATCAGATCATAAGTTCAAAAAAAAAAGAGCAGTACTTAATCAACTACTCTTTTTTTAATTGGATTTTTTGGCTCCTACTCAATCAGTTTCCTGAAGTTTCACATAAAAGGCAACCTTTTCGAGTGTGGTTATCATGTCGTATTCTTCCAGGTAAACACCTTCAGGAACATTCACAGGTTTAGGCGTATAGTTTAAAATTCCTTTAATACCAGCTTTAACGAGTAAATCAGCCGTATCAACAGCATAATCGGCAGGCACGGTCATAATTCCCACCTTGATATCTTCGGCAGCCACTACTTCTTTTAATTGTTCAATACTATAGCACGGAACTCCGGACATGGTATTGCCAATTTTATCCGGATTAGTATCAAAACCAGCAACAATCCTCAGTTTCGAACGTTTTCCGGCAAAATAGTTGATCAGTGCTCTTCCCAGATTTCCCATTCCGATGATAGCCACTTTGATACCTTCTTCTGAGTCAATGATATTCCCAATCAGGTCGATGAGTTCTTTTACATTATAGCCTTTTCTGAGGGTTCCGGTATAGCCAATCAACATCAGGTCGCGACGAACCTGAACAGATGTAATGTGTTGTATCTTAGCTATTTCGTGTGAATAAATGTGTGTTTTCCCTTTTTCAAGGCAAAGCAATAATGCTCTTCGGTACTGACTAAGGCGCTCAATGGTTTTGTGAGGCAGGTGTTTCATATAATGAATAGATAATGATTTGTTTAGTTGTGAATCAACAAACAGCAAAATTACAGCCTCAAATATATTTATGCAAGTAAAAGTGTTAAAAATTTAACATTGTTAATCTTTATCAATGCTAAACATGAATTTATGAAGCAAAAAAACCGGTTTTTATGCTGATTTTGATCAGTTGGTTTTTAAATCAGACAGCCATTGAATCCATTTGTCCATTCCCTCTTCGGTTTTGGCACTCAGGCTAATAAATTCAAGATTTGGATTAACAGTCAGGGCAGTTGCTTTTAGTTTTTCTTCATCAAAATCAACATAAGGTGACAGATCAGTTTTGTTGATTACGCACAAATCAGCTGTCTCGAACATGGTGGGATATTTGGCCGGTTTGTCATCACCTTCGGTAACGCTGATGATCACAACGCGTTTTGTTTCGCCCAGGTCGAAAAGACTGGGGCAAACCAGGTTGCCAACATTTTCGATGAACAACAAGCTGTTCTGCTTCAGATTGAGTTGTTTCATGGCTTTGTTTACCATCAAAGCATCAAGATGACAGCCGTTGCCTGTATTGATTTGAATAACAGGTGCTCCGGTTTTTTCAATGCGATTGGCATCATTCAGGGTTTGCTGATCACCTTCGATAACAGCTGTATCAATTTTGTCTTTGATTTTGGAGATGGTTTTTTCGAGCAGACTTGTTTTGCCGGAGCCTGGTGAGCTCACAAGATTCAAGGCCACTATTTTCATCCCTTCGAAATAGCCTCTGTTTCGCTCGGCTGACAGCTCGTTTTTTGAGAGGATATTGCGCTCTAAATTAAGCGTATGCACATGATCATGCTCGTGAGCATGTTCATGTTCGTGACTGTGATCATGTGAATGGGGATGTGCATGTGGGTGCACATGAGTGAGATCGCCATGTTGGTGGCTATGTGTATGTATCACGTTATGATCTCCTGGTTTTCTGTAAGTAATGTGGTCGTCTTCGCCACAGCCGCAAGTTCCGCACATAGGTATTGTATTTTAATTTGTTATCAGATCAATGGCTGCAATTTTCAATTCTTTGCCACGTATAAGACTGGTGTTTAAGCTATTACAAAACGGACAGGTTTTAAAATAATCCTGCGATTCAAATTCATGGCAACAGTCTTCGCACACCGAAACAGCCTGGATATAATTGTACTGCACTTCTGCCTTTTCGGCCATGCTGCCTCTTACAGCTTCTTCCATGGCAAACTCAAGCGCATCTGGTTCAATACCTGATAGTTTACCAATATCAAGTTTGATGGCCGAGATCCCGACAGCTGCATGATTTTTGGCTTCTTCTTCTACAATTTCAATGATTTGCATGGCAATTGATAATTCGTGCATAAGCCGGATGTTACGTGGCAAAAATAAGGTAAATTTTCGGGTGTTTCATATTTTTCATTCATTCGATTCGCTTATCTGGAATTATTTTAAATAGTATTATACACTTGATTTCCAGTCCATAAAAATTGTATATTTATTAGTTCATTTTTTTTGTTTTAACCCAAATTCCCTGTCATGAAAAAAGAAGTTTCCTTATCGCTCAAATGTCCTAATTGCTGTCAATCGCTTATGGATGAACAACATACAATATGTGATAAACCTTCCATTAAGTTGAATGTTGAAACCGAACACGAAAGGGGTGTTTTGCGTTTGTGCTGTATTTACGGCAACTGCTCAAAAACCACTGATGTTGCAATTGATGAGGGAGAAATCGTTGCAATGTTTTGCCCACATTGCAATCAGGAGTTGTCAATCAAAGAGAATTGTGAAATTTGTGGTGCCCCGCTGGTAGCCTTTTTCATCAAAGCTGGTGGAACGGTAAGAATCTGTTCCAGAAATGGTTGTACTAATCATACGATAGTGTTTAAAGATGTTTCTGAAGAGATGTCGAAGTTTTATTATGAGTATGGTTTTTAATCAGGTGACAGATTTTCAGGATGAAGCATTTGGTATTTGATTTGTTTAGCAGCCAGTAAAATTTGACTGGATATGAAAGGTAATTTCAATAGCTTAATCAACGGAGACTTGCCCGTGTTAGTAGATTTTCATGCTGAATGGTGCCAGCCATGTAAAGTGCAGGCTCCTATTATCAAAGAGGTGGCAGCTGGTTTAAAAGACAGAATTAGGGTGATAAAGATTGATGTGGATGCTAATCGGTTAGTTTCTACCCGTTACCATATCAGTGCCGTTCCAACATTAGCCTTATTTAAGAAAGGGGAGTTGGTATGGCGTGAATCAGGACTGCTTTCAAAAGCGCAGTTAATCAGTGCGATAGAACGTTTTGTATGATTAACAAATTCGGGGCAGTTGCTCGCCTGCCAGCATGTCAACAATGCGGTTTCCCCCAATTTGTGTTTCCAGAAAACACTTTCCGGCATGGCCTGAAGTGATTTCTCCAATGATGGCTGCCGCTTTTCCCAGCTCATGCTTTTCCATTGTTTCAAGCACTTCATCAGCTATTTCTTCTGCCACTACCATCACCACTTTGCCTTCGTTGGCCACATAAAGCGGGTCTAAGCCAAGAAGCTCACAAATTCCTCTCACACCTTCGTTCAGCGGAATTTTATCTTCAAAAAGTCTGATCCCAAAATGCTGGTCCTTGCACAATTCTGCACTCACGGTTGCCAAACCACCCCGGGTGGCATCGCGCATAAAACGAATCTGGCTTTTAAAATCACTTAGCGAATTAATCAAACCATTGAGGCTCGCGCAGTCTGATTCAACTTTTGTGCTGATATTCAGTTGGTTTCTGGCCGACATCACCGCCATACCGTGATCACCTATACTGCCGTTGATCAGTATTTTATCACCATTTTTGATGTTTTCAATCCCTATTGCCGAAAAGTCTTCATCAAAGAAACCTATGCCGCTCGTATTGATAAAGATTTTATCGCATTTACCACGCTCAACCACTTTGGTGTCGCCGGTAACAATCTGAATGCCGGCTTTTGCCGCTTCTATGGACATGGATCGCACTACATGCTCAAGCGTTTCCATCGACAGGCCTTCTTCTAAAATAAAGCCTGCACTCAGAAAAGCAGGCCTGGCACCCTGAACGGCCAGGTCGTTAACCGTACCGGCAATGGCCAGCTTACCAATATCCCCTCCGGGAAAGAACAACGGATCAACAACAAAGGAGTCTGTCGTAAAAGCTATTTTGCCTTTCTCAGTAGTGAGCAAAGCAGCATCACTTAAAAGGTTAAGTGTTGGGTTGTTAAAATGTTTCAGAAAAATTGACTCAATAAGGTCGTGAGTAAGATGGCCACCACTGCCATGGCCCAGCAGGATATTTTTTTGCTTCATTCGAAGTTTATTTTCGATACTAAGCAGCAAAATTAAGGAAAAAGCAGGTGTGGAAAAACCTTAGGGACAGGATTCAGTTAGATTTGTAGATCAGGTATTCGTTGGAGTTCAACAATATGTTTCCATGAATTATAGTACTGTTGACTGGTAGATTACAGTGTTTTGATTTGCCGAAATTGATGACGATATGAACTGTGTCATTGTTGTAGGATCGGCCATACTTCAGCATTTCACCTTCCAGATTTACATAGCTGTAGCTGCCAAATTGTAATGCAGGCTGTTCTTTTCTTATAGCTAACAGCTTTTTTATTTCATCTAAAAAGCTTTCTGAATTTTGGATTTGAGTATCAACATTAATTGTTTTGTATTTTTCCTGTATTTTGATCCAGGGTTTAGCTGTTGTGAAACCTGCATTTTTTGTGGTGTCCCACTGCATGGGCGAACGAGATCTGTCCCGATTATGCAAATTGGCATATTCAAGGGCCTCCAGGCTTGATTTTCCGTCATCCAAGGCAAGCTGATAACGTGTTTTGGCTTGTATATCAACTATTTCATCCGGTTTTTGAGCGATGATGTTTTGCATTCCAATTTCATCACCATAATAAATAAAGGGTACACCTTTGGCTGTGAGAATTAGGCAATGTAGTGCCAATGCTTTTTGTGGATTAAGATCAGCAAGTCGATTCATCAGCCTGGGATTATCATGACTGCCAAAAAATAAGGTAGGAAGGCCAGGCATTTTGCTTTCCATTGTTTTGATTTCCTGATGAATTCGTTTGAGATCGAAGCGGGGAATGCTTCCAAAATTGAAGTTGAACACTACATCCATCATCGCAGGTGATTGATACTTTTTAAGTACTTCAATCTTATCACTTCCTACTTCTCCAACCAGAAATTTGTTTTCGTATTCATCAACAGTGTTCCGAATCAGTTTAAGTGTATTTTTCAATCCGGGCTGATCGATATCAAATTGATGAACTTGCTCACCCTCGATTATGAGATTGTTTGCAGGAATTCCATCGGTATTCAAGAAGTTGATCACATCAAGTCTGAATCCATCAATTCCCAAATCGAGCCAAAACCTGAGAACCTCTTGCATTTCTTTTACTAAAGCTGAGTTGTTCCAGTTGAGATCAGCCATTTTTTTATCAAACTTGTGGTAGTAGTATTGTTTTGTCAGGCTGTCGTATTCCCAGGCCGAACCCCCGAAAAACGATTCCCAGTTGTTTGGTTCGTCACGCCAGATGTAATAATCACGATAAGGATTATCCCTTGATTTTCGCGCTTCCTGAAACCAGTAACAATCTGTTGAACTGTGATTTAGCACCATATCCATGATTACCTTCAAATTACGTGCATGTGCTTCGGCCAGAAAAATTTCAAAATCTGTAATGCTGCCATAAACAGGATCGATTTGATAATAATCGGCAATATCATAGCCATTGTCAATCTTGGGAGATTTGAGAAAAGGAGTGAGCCAAATTGCATCAATGCCAAGCGATTGCAAGTAATCTAACCGAGCTGTCATTCCCCTGAAGTCGCTATATCCATCTGCATTTGAATCTTGAAAAGATGGCATATAGATTTGATAGAACACACTCTTTTTCCACCAGGGATTCTCCTCCTGAGTTCCAGAATAGCCTTTAGTTGTTAGTATCAAAATAAGACCAAGCAGCAAAGCTTTTCTACACATGACGACTTGATTTTTAAAAAATATAGGATTAAAAAAAGAGCCGACCCAGTGCCTCACTAACCTTATGAAAATGAGCACTGAGCCGGAACTCTTTTTAGAATTATTGAATCAAAATGTCAGGTTTAAGGCTTTTCGACGTTATAGATAGATTCAATTTGAGCAGAAGTTAATGCTGTATTGTAGATACGGATTTCATCCAGAATACCCTGGAAATAACCACCCCATTCAACATTGTAATCTCCATCAGGACCAGTATAAATATTGGTAGGAAGATCCTGACCAAAAATCAGGTTCATCGGTTCTGAAAGTGTTTGGGCTGTTCCGGGAGTATTATCCCAAAGTTTAACCAGCGTACCATCCAGATAGAAAGCCATTTCATTATTTTTGAAAGATACTGCCACATGATACCATTCGCCCAGATCGATAGTTGGGGATTCGTTATCACGATCGTACCATACTTCTTCTCCGGCATTAACAGCTTTTACGGTGAAGAAAACTTTGGGAGCATCCTGGAGTTGGAGTTTGTAACCGTCCCAGCGTTTCATCGAAACCATATAGTTGTTAGCCCATGGCACATCAAGTACGTCAGGTTTCATCCATAACGAAATGGTGATTTCCTGAGGATTGAGCTGTGCATTGTATGGAACTTCAACATTAGCACCTTGATTGAAATAAAGTGCTTTAGATTCGTTACCATAGCGGTCAGTTGTCCACTCGGGGAATCCTGCTCCAAAGAACTCGTGACCAGTTTTTAAAGTTCCATTGAAGTTTTTACCCGAAAAATCGTTCACAGTCGTACCTTCTCCTTCATCGAACGTCCAATGACCGACAAGAGCTTCAGGAACAATGGGTGTAACTTTCTTTGACTCAAACTCTGTAATAGCCTGATTAAGAGCTGTTACAGCTGCGTCAACCTGTACTTGTGTGGCTGCTTCATTAGCATTAACAGTTTTCGCCAGGTTAATTTTTGTTTCGAAAACAGCTTTTGAGCCATATTGATACTGACCTTCGGCGGTACCTTCAACGGCATCATTTAGCATGGTTTCGGCTACAGTTATTTTGGCTTGTAGCTCGGTTTTGTCAACGGTGATTTCTTCATCATCGTCATCTTTTTTACATCCTGTAATGGCAACTGCAAACAGTGTAACCATCAGGATCATCATCATTGAAAATGGTTTGAACTTTTTCATAGCATTAAATTTGATTAGTGAATTAAGGGTTAATATTAAGATTGATATCTATTTCGTTTTGAGGGATAGAGAAATATCTGTGTTGATCATAATTGAATGAGGTGTTGCCCGAAAGTTTCGATTCGGCATAGCTTTTTCCGTAACGCATCAGGTCGAAAAACCGATGAAACTCAAAACCCAGTTCAACACGTCTCTCATTTCTGATTATTTCGCGTAACTCATTCTGATTTGAAGTTGTGATGTCAGGAAGAAGTCCATCTGGAATGGATCCAAAACCCTGCAGATTTTCATCGTACAAATAACTTTCGCGGGCTCTTTTTCGCACCTGGTTCAACGGAGCTAAAGCATCGAGGGGTCTTCCCAATTCATTACGCGCTTCAGCTTTCATCAGCAAAACTTCGGCATAGCGCATAAAGATATAATTAAGATCGCCATCTCCTTTGGTACCAACCGGAATTTCCTCGAGAGGTTGCTGATGTTTGCGAAGGCTATATCCTGTGGGCGACCATGCCGGATCGTAGTCTTCCCCGTTGATCCATTTTGAGCCTTCGCGTGCCAGGGTATAGTCGAGGCGCGGATCATAAATATCTGCTGGTGTTTTTTCAAAAGCATCTACAAAAGCCTGAACCGGAGCATTGAAAAAATAGCCGTTTTCGTGTTGTGGAGCAAACCATTGGTTCATCACATTACCGGCAAAAGGATCTTGTCCACTAAGGTGTTGAACAGCGAAAACAACCTCCTGATTATTTTGAGACAGCCAATTAAAATTATTGCTGTAAATATTTTCAAGTGCAAAGTTTCCGGTACTTTCCAGTGATGCTATGGCATTGATGCAGGCTTCATAGTTTGCTCGAAAGAGCTCTGTTTTGGCCAATAAACCAAAGGCAGCTGACTTAGTGGCCCGCCCTGCTTGCAAACTATTTGATTCAGGCAATTGAGCTGCTGCATCGGTGAGGTCGTCAACGATCTGCTGATAAATGACATCAACGGGTGAAACACCAACCTGAAGGTCTTCTGTGTTATAAGCCGGCTCAAGCTTCAAAGGGATTTCACCAAAAATATTGACCAAATGGAAATAATAATAAGCACGTAGAAATTTTGCTTCGGCCACAACCCTGGTTCTTGTATTTTCAGTAACATCTTCTCCAAGCCTGTGAATCACATCATTGGAACGCGATATGCCCTCATAATATCTTTTCCAGATATTGAGCAAAAAGCCATTGTCGCGTGTATAGGTAAACTGGTCGATGAATTCAATTTCACTTTGATCGCCCGGATTTCCTCCTTTAATGGCATCATCTGAAGCTACATCACCAAATACCCACAGGGGGTTGTTGATGCTGCTGAATGCCATGGGCTGGTATGCGGCAGTGAGTGCCAATTCGGCATGATCATCAGTTTTGTAGAAAGTTTGACTGGTGTAGATTCCTTGCATTTCCTCATCAAGAAACTTGGAACAACTTGCCAGACTTCCTATTAAAATTAAAGCAATCAATATTTTTTTCATGTTTCCTGATTTTAAAAGTTAACTTGAATTCCAATATTATATGAACGGGCAACAGGATAGGTTCCCCAGTCGATTCCGGTAGCGGCATCACCCTCTGCAGCCGAATTATCGCTTGTTGTCATCTCAGGATCCAGTCCTGGGTATTTAGTAAATGTAAGCAGGTTATAGGCTGAGGCATAAATTCTAATACGCTCAATGCCAATGCTTTTGCTTGTATTCTTTGGCAGGGTGTAACCCACTTGAACATTTTTTAATCGGATAAATGAACCATCCTCCAAAAAGCGCGTGGAAGGTCTGGTATTATTAGCTTTTGATGCCCACGATGCTCTTGGTTGTGTGTTGCTGGTGCCAGGCCCGGTCCAGTGTTCGTCGAAATAGCGCATTGTTACGTTGAATGGCCTGTAAAAACCTTCGATGTCTGTAGCAATCTGGTAGTAGATTTTGTGGCCTGTGGCGCCATAAAAGAAAATGCTGGCATCAAATAGTTTGTAAACAGCATTGATATTTAAACCTGCTGTAACTTTTGGAATTGCACTACCAACATGAACACGGTCGTTTTCGTCAATCACACCATCGCCATTCTGGTCTTTAAATTTAACATCGCCTGGTCTTACATTTACGCCCTGATAAGCACTGGTAAATACCTCAAGTTCATCCTGAAAGATCCCATCCATTTCATAAAGATAAAATGAGCCAATAGGATGTCCTTCCTCAGTTTTTGTTGCGTAGATACCGTTGTCGATTCTTCCTCCCAAAATTGGAGCAGGCAGATCCAATACTTCATTGTGCTGAAAGCTTGCATTGCCAGCAAAAGTCATAGCTACCTCACCAATTTTTGCTCTGTAAACCATTTCTAATTCAACTCCCTGATTTAGGATTTTACCTTTGTTTACCCAAGCTGGTTCAGCATAGCCGGCAGATGGTGGGAGAGGCTCTTTTACGAGCATGTTTTCGTTGACTTTGTTGTAGAGATCAATTGAGAGTGTGATTTTGTCTTGAAGCCAGGCCAGATCAAATCCTGCATTGAGTTGTGTACTGGTTTCCCATTGCAGGTTATGATTGCCTAAAACAGTGATTGCATATCCATTGAAAAGTGTGCCATTGAACGGATAATTAAAATTATATCCCATTTGATCGGAATAGGCGTAATTTCCAACTTCCTGGTTTCCAATCGCACCATAGCCAAGACGTAATTTGAAGTAGTTAAGCTTGTCGAATCGACTCATAAAAGCTTCCTTGTCGATACGCCAACCGGCTGAAAAAGAATAAAAAGTCCCCCATTTGTTTTCTTCGCTAAAGCGTGAAGAACCATCCCGGCGCAAGGTTGCAGAAAACAGATATTTATCCTTATATCCATAATTTGCCTTTCCAAATACAGACATCAAAGCATATCCCCAACGATTTTCATTGACCATCGTATTGCCCAATCCATTTCCGAGAAAGACCAATATGCTGGATTGGTCAGGGAAATCCTGTTGGGTGCTTGAATGTAGATATCCATTTCCTTTGATTGCTTCGGTACCGACTAAGGCAGAAAAATTGTGATTCTTGTTCCAGATCGTGTTATAGGAAAATACATTACTCCACGTCCAGGTTTTGCTTAGACCGTCTTCGATTGTTAGGCGGTTTGGATTGTTGATACGGTTGTTGGTGCCCCAATTGCGATCGAACCGACGATGCTGCAAGGAAATAATATCTCCACCAAAAGTGGAGGTGAAGCTAAGTACAGGCATAAGTTGCGCCTGCAAAAAGACATCTCCAAAAAGTCTGTTTTGTTTGATATTATTCTCGGCATAGGTTGCTAATCCAACAGGGTTGTAACCATCACCAAGTAAGTCTTGTCGTTCGGGCAAATCCACAAATTCTCCGTTTTGATCACGAATGGCAATTCCCGGTGTGCGGAATAAAGCATAACGCACCACACTACCTCCATTGCCGCCATAACCATCGCCACTGCTACCAATGATGTCGTTATTACTTTGTAACATATTGATATTAGTTCCAATTTTGATCGCATCAGAGATTTTACTCGTAAGGCTCACTTTACCTGATTTCCGATCATAATCACTTCCGATGATGATCCCTTCCTGACTAAAATAATTAGCCGAAATCATATAAGTTAGCCTGTCATCTCCACCACTCACCATAAGGTTTTGGTTTTGAATAAGGCCATTGCGAAATATGCCGTCAAGGTGATTAATATCGGGCAGACCGGCTGCAAAATCAGGTTCAATATATTTGCGCTGCAAACGTGGATTGTCAATGAAAGCATTATCATTAGCCGCGGCTTCATTATAAATTTTTACATATTGTTCTTTGTTTGCCATTTCGGTCAGTTTTCCGTGTTGTTGCATGCCAAACATGGACTGAAATTCTACACGTGGCTTTCCTTTTTGACCTTTGCGGGTAGTAATCAGCACTACACCATTGTTGGCGCGAGATCCGTAAATGGCAGTTGAAGCAGCATCTTTCAGGATGTTGATCGACTCTATATCTGTTGGGTTCAGAACATTTAAGGCGTTTGCAGTTGGAATGCCATCAACAATATATAAGGGATCGTTGCTGCTATTGATAGAACCAATACCTCTGATTCGAATACGAACACCTTCGCCGGGCATACCAGTATTAGAGGTCACATTAATGCCAGCAGCTCTCCCTTGTAATGCCTGATCAGCACCACTAACCGGCATCGTACTAATTTCATCGAGCTTGATGCTGGTAACAGCTCCGGTAAGGTCGGCCTTTTTGCGGGTTTCGTAACCGATAACTACGAGTTCATCCAATAGTTGCACATCAGATGCCATTGTAATATTGATGATAGTTTGATCATCAATTTCAATTTCCTGTGAAACAAAACCGATATATTTGAATACGAGTATCGGATTAGCTTGATCCTGTGGAATTTGAATTTGGTAGTTGCCGTCAAAATCTGAGGTTGTGCCGATGGTAGTGCCTTTGATGATGATGTTTACGCCAGGCAGACTTTCTTCATTTGTGTCAGTGATTATGCCGCTTATGGTGCGGGATTGCGCTTGAACTACCGAAGTAAAAGCTCCGATTATCAGGCTCACTGAAACAAGTAGTAAAATTTTGAATATCAATCGCATATCTTTAACATTTGGTTCATTAATAGGCTATAATTATTTCGTTGGCAGTAACTTTTCCATTCATATGCTTCAGTTTGATGTTTTTGGGTATTTCTACGATCAAACATGATGATCTGGCTGGAATTTTAATTTCTGTTGATGCTGAGTTTGTTTGAGCAATGATTTTATTTGTGATTACATCAAACAATTGCAGTTCGGTTGAGGCTGCTGTTTGATAGGTTACGATTTTATCTTCTGCATGAGGGTTATACATCAAGTAAGTGGGGTAAGCCTCTGAACGATAGAAATCGGTTGCCAGACAATTCAGTTTCAGGATTCCTTCGATATTGGTAGGCTGGATGATTGCCCCAAAGATGCCTGCATGGGCTGATCCATAGATGCCAAACATTGATTCGTCAGGTTGGCCTTCTACCCACAGCGGTCCGTCACCTAATGCAACAGGTGAAGTGTTTTCAAGGCTTTTCTTTGGAATATGCGTGGTTTTTTTCAGTCCCTCGTATGCAATTACATTTCTACTAATAGCTTTTTTCTCAGGCAGCCACTGGTTTTCATCCGGGATTTCGTGTGGGTAAAACAGCCGTGCAGCATTAGCGGCGTTTAACATCCATTTTCCTACCAGATTAGCATATTGTGGTTGATAACGTACCATTGGAACCAAGGGCCATGCCATATCGAAGGTGTTCATAGCAAAAGCAAAACCACCATCATGATGCCAGCTTCCAACTAATCCTGAAACATCGTATTCACCCCATTTATCCTGTATTACACCCCAACCGAGGCGACCCGTTTCTGAAGTCGTTCCTTCGAAGGTCCAGTTAAGGATTTTTGTGAGATCGAAGTTTTGTTGGTGCTCGGCATTCAATCGTGCAGCGGTGTAGGCTCCAAAAGGAAGTAACACTTCATAAAACCTGCTTTCTGTTTGCGAATCAAGTGCTTTCAGCGCACTGACAGCTCCTTTAAGGTAAGCCTCATCTCCGAATTTGTTGTATGCAGACAACAGTATCCAGGCATGGGCAGCAGCAGCATCTTCCTGATAAGGAATGTGATTTCGCATACCTTCCATTTTCGCGTAATCAAAATAGGAATAATGGTAGTTTCCATTAAGAACCTGATCGGCTTTTAATACCTGATCAGCAATGATTTGTAATATACTATCAGCGCGATCCACACCGGGGAATATCTCAGAAACGGCATAGTAAAGCAGGTTTGGATAAATATCATACCACCAATCCCGGCCATATCCACCTCCAAGCATTGCCACTTCCGGATTGGTATTGTTCATGACGATATTCCAGCCATTTTCGCTGTTGAAATAATTTTGAGCCATTTTTACAAAGTTGTAGCCATGTTGATTGGTTTTGTCAATACCAAGCAAGCCTGCACTCATCAATGCTCCGAGGCTGCCAATAGCCTCGTGGAATTCACCCTTATTTTTGCCGGCACCTTGTCTCACATCGCCGATTGCTGTGTAAATTCCAAAAGTGGCCTGATCAAAATTCCTTTTGTTGTTATCGAGCCAGATGAAAGGACGGTAATCACCGGTTTGGTTAAAATCAAACACATACTGATCAAAACTCGTGCTGATTTCTTTCCAGTCAATCATCTTATAGGGCTGGGGAAGGTAGGGCATGGCTTCAATGCGCGAAATGCTTTGCTGAGTCACCGGTGTGCTTTTGGTGCAGGCACCAAGCACAATGAGCACCACAAAAGCAAAAAATGGGAATTTTAAAAATTGTAATTGTTTCATAGTGCATTAAATCTTTTCCTTAACTGGTATTTCTTGAATATCAGCTAATTGTTGAATATTTTTTAATTCATCAATATCTCCGTCAAAAGCTTCGATAGCTTTAGTTGTTGATTTGATGATGTTTTTAGCAACAGGAATGGATAGCATTTGAATTGCAGCTACTATCAGCAGGGAATATTTTAAGGCAAAGGATTCGGAAACATAGAACATGAGTACGATAAACAGAACCAAACCAAGAAAACGGCCTACATAAAGCCCGAATTCATGATTGAAGATATAGGCAAATTCACTTCTTTTTTCTTTTATTGAAAGCAAATCGATCACTCTGAGCTGGATTGGAAAATAGGCAATATCATGTAAAGGTCTGAACATAATCAGACAAATCACGAACACAACAACTCCTGTGGCTGAGAACATTACAAGGTTGAAAAGCGATCCGATAAAAAACAGGAGCAAGCCTGCCGAAAACACATAAATCCGATGCTGTGGCTTGGTAACCCTCCCCAGTACATAAAGTAAAAGAGCCGTGATAATACCGCCGATACTCTGTATGGTTCCCAATGAGCCTTCGTCACCGACTAGTCGCAGAATCAGAATTGCCGGAGCAATTACGATATAACCCTGCACCAAACCTTTAAGCCCTGCCAATACAAGCATTTTATTCCATAACTTATCAAACCGGAAGTGGACGAATTTTTTTTCGCGCGGGTTTCTAAATTTTTCAAGGTGGATTACATAACTCGAAATGATTGTAAGCAAAAACACCGCGAATGTTATAATTTTGTATGCACCAACAATATTGCCTTCAAACCAGCCCAAGGCAGTTGATCGGACCAAAAACCAACCTACTGTTACCGGAACAATAATAGCTGTGAGTGTATAGAAAAATGTTTCTACTCCATAATAATAGTTTCTGTTTTGATCGTTGGTCGTATCGAGCGCCAGAAAGTCGCGATTGGCCCAGAAAAATCCGAAAGAACCCCCCATAATTAGTCCTGCTACGGCAACCCCAGCTGTGTCGATCTGATTGAGCGACATCATAAAGATCATTGAGATACCGCTCAATAACATGCCAAAACTGTAGAGGTGTGATATTTTGATTCGATTCAGCAGGTAGCCATTCAGCAGAAAAGTTAAAGGAATACCTGTGTAAACACAAAGTTGATAAATCGCTACAAGAGAAGGATCATCGGAGCTGCGCATGATATAAGCACCTACAAAAATATCTATGATAGGTAAAACAAAAGCGTAGATCATGTTTGTAATCAGCAGCAAACGCATGGGCCGCGGCATCGAAAGGAAGAAGTTATATTCGTTCAGGAGTTTATTTTTCATTCGTGTGGTGCATTAGTGTTTTAAGGTGTTGAGAATTTCACTGATTGAGAGTTGAGCTCCACAAATTACTTCATCGCTGGCACCATAATATATGGTAATCGTATCACCGTTAACAAGATGACCATTGGTGAAAATCACATTACCAAAAAAGCCAGTTTTTTCGTAGGCTGCTGTGGGTTCCATGATAGGTTCTTCGCTGCGCGCTATCACTTTGGAAGGATCTTCCAAATCGAGCAATAAAGCTCCAAGGCAATAACGGTTTTCTTCATTGGCACCATGATAGATTTCCAGCCAACCTTGTGCTGTTTTTATCGGTGCTGCACCAGCTCCAATTCTCACGCTGTCCCATTTTCCGGGGCGTGTAAGTGCAATATTGCGATGGTTACCCCAATGTTTCAAGTTGTCAGATTCGGCAATCCAGATATAATTACCTCCCAGTTCGGGGCTGCTGGGGCGGTGCAAAGCATAATATTTACCATTTATTTTTTCATCGAAAATGGCACAGTCTTTATTATGAGGAGGAAAGATCATACCGTGCCGTTCGAATGTTTTCCAGTCCGTAGTTTGCATATAGCCTACACCAACGGCAATTGCAGAAACCTGTGTGTATGTGAGGTGATATGTGTTTGATATTTGTGCTACCCTGCAATCTTCGATGCCAAAAGTTTCTAACAAACCTTTGCCATTAATGAGTGGATAGTCGTCGGGCTCATAAAAATTCCTGCCGTCTTCGCTGCAAATCAGCCGTAGATGTGAGAGGGAAGTCAGGTAATTGACACCTTTATATTTAATAACTCTTGGGTCTGAAGCATCCAGATCAGGATCTTGGATGTCAAATTCCAGTATTTCAATCTTGCCCTGATCATTAAAAACAGGAACTTTTATGCTGTCTGCTTTTTGAGGTGTGCGTTCGGCAACACGGCACAGTAACCATGTTTTGTTGTCGTAGGTGAAAACTCCCGGATTTAGTAAGCAGAGGATTTCCATATCCGGAATACTTGGCTTAATATCTTTTGGTCGAAGCAGTGGGTTCTCAGGAAATCTTCTTGCAATATCCATTATTATGGGTTGTATAAATTAGCTTTCTGCAAACGGTTGCGTAAAAGTACATCAACAATTCCCGAAAGTTGTTTACAGTATTTTCATATTAGTGTAGTATGTTCTCAAAATTGCTTGAAATGTTTGAATTCGGAAATAAATAGCAACTGTTTATTTCTTTTTGAGATTATGGTGTACAAATTATACTTGCCTGATATCTTTTTTGTGAGTTGGTAACCACAATTAAATATTTTCCTGGTAAGATATGGTCCGGGAGAATGATCCTGATATTGTATGGAGACAATTGAGAATAGGATTTTAGTGTGATTCTTTGTCCTAATGTGTTAAATAGAGTTACTGAGAAGTTCTGATCAATTGGCTCATTAAAAGCGATGTTCACCTGATTTCTGTTAGTGGGGTTAGGATAGATTTTAGCCATACTACTTGTTTGCATTTCGGGCAGCGACACATAACGACTTTCTTCAATTTGTTCCGGATTTAAGGGGTAGTCGTAGATTGATACATTGTCCAGATGTCCGTGAAAATTGAAGCCAGGCGAATCGTTGTATTGTTGCCCCAAAACAGGCAGGTAAGTTGTTTGATTGATTGTTCCTGTATGAGATTTAAAGGCATCAAGTTGGCCATTAAGCCAAATTTCCATGTCTTGCCCATCGTAAACTACTGCCAAATGATACCATTGGCCTGGTTGTGGTTTTGTTTCGCTGTCGAGGTCTGCAATTCCGGCTGAGGTGTTGAGGGTAAATCGGATACGATCAGCAGAGCGTGATATTTTATAGCGATTTTGCCAGCTTCCGTGCGAAAAAACAAACTGTTCGGCAACTGCTTCACCTTCAATTTTAAATTTAAGCGTGATGCTGACATAATCAGCGAAATTGAACAAGCTTGAAGCGGGAAGGCTGATCTTAGCACTGTTGCCATTAAAAAAGGCTGCATAAGCCGGTGTTCCTGCTTCATCTTCACTCCAGCTGATTCCGCCTGCTTCGCCATGCAAATTGTTTGGAGATCGATCATCGGCGTTGCCATTGAGTAAATAAGTGGCTATTGTTTTTCCGGAAGGAAAGGTTTGGGGTGTTCTTACCATGATTTGTAAACTGTCGGTTCTATGTAGCTGATCAGTATCAGTCACTTTGCATCTTAGCCAATAATTGCCGGGTGATTCCGGAACCTCATAAGTAATTGAATGAAGATGTCCGATGGGCGTTCCGTCAGCACTATACCATTGGTAAGAGAGTGAATCCCCATTCTGGTCGATGGCCGAAACAGTAAGTTGTATTTCTGATGAGGGTTCTGTTTTGCGGGGCGAAGCCCAGATTCCAATAATTTCAGGAGCGTATGGAATTTTTTCAACTACTTTGATTGTTAGCATGGCACTGTCTGACTGGCCATAAGTATCAGTCACTTTGCAGCGTATGACATAGGTGCCAGTTGCATCTGCCTCAAATTCCAGTGCTGCCTCTGCTTCGTATGGATTGTTATTGATCGACCATTCATAATTTAGTGATTCATTTTCATGGTCAATAGCGGTGCAGAAAACTGTGGTATGCTGGTGCAATTCAACACTGTCTGGTGCAGTCAATGCTCTTATTTTTGGTGGATAATTAGTGAGTTGATTTCCATTATTGTAATCGATTGTGATATCATTAACCTTACTGATTTTTCCTGATGAAACAATTTCAAAAGTGGAAGGAAAGATTACCGGCATCAGGGTGGTTTTTGCCGGAATTGTAACCAAAGTAGAACCCTTTTGATCTCCTGCTATGATTTGATTTGAGACAGCATCATACACCGTAAAACTGCCTTCACCGACTTCAAAACTTATTTGATGATCGACTTCATGTGGGTTATAAATCAGAAAACTTGGATAGGCGGGGTGATTGTAAAAGTCTGTTTTGAGCAGATCAATTTTCAAAATGCCTTCAACTTCGGTTTTTTCAATTAAGGCAGCCAGGTAACCCACGTGCGAAGATCCGTACAGCATTAAATTGGTCTGTGCCCAGCCGCCATCTATTGCATCGCCTGTGGCATAAGGACTTTGGTCATATTTTACTTCCTTCAGCGCTTCGTATCCGATTACAGCATGAGGATCATAAGTCGAAGACCAGTCAAAATTATCCTGATGCGACGAAGGCAGATAGGGTCTGTAAAACAACCTGGAGGCATTGGCAAGATTGAGCATCCATTTGGCAATGGCACCCGCAAAACGGTCGTCGTATCTGACCATGGGAACAAGAGCTGATGCATGTTGATAGCCATTCATCATAAAGGCATAATCATTTCCGGCATCATTTGCTTCACCTATCAAACCTGATACATCATTATCACCCCAGTTTCCGACTATAGTGCCCCATCCACGTAAGTCTCCACGGTTAAAGGACCAGTTTAGCAGCTTCTCAATATCATAAAGCGGGTAGTTTTGCTCGGCGTTGATGCGGGCGGCAGTATAAATCCCATAGGGTAGTTGCAATTCATAAGATGGATTCTTATCGAGTTCATTCAGGAAGTCAAGGGCCAGTTCAGCTCCAATCCTGTATTTTTCCTTAGCCGTGATCTGATAAGTTTGATAAAGAATCCAGGCAATGGAGCCGGCAGCTTCGGGTTCTTTCACACCTTGTTCAAGGCCTTCCATATTTGCCATATTCCATGCCCTGTAATTCATTTCTGGTTTATTCCATGGCGAGGCTGATCCATTCATTTTTTCAACCGCAAGCAGCCATTGGTTGGCCATGGTTTCAAGCTGTTCATCAAAACGAGATATTTCAGGATAAAGTGATTTGAGTTGTAAAAAGAAAATATTGGGCATAGTTTCGTACCACCAGTCATTTCCAGAAGATGTAGCTGGTTGATTCAGGTAGATGTTTTCTTCTGGTCGTTTATTAAAAAAATCTGCACACATCAAAGCCCAGTTTTTATCGAACTGATTACTTTTATCAATGCCATTCAGGCTGGCACCAACAACAGCTGGAATCACATTGATGGCTTCACCCGATGCAGGGCTGTTTGTGCCGATAGCAGTGTGCAGGCCAAAACCTTGCGTGTCGGGATAGTTTATGCCCATATCTCTGAAAAACACCAGAGGCAGAAATTCTCCTTCCAGGTTTTGATCGAACACAAGTGAATCATATTTCCAGGCAACTTTTTTCCAGTCGCGCATTTCGTAGGGTTGCGGCAGGTCGGGCATCTGCTCAACCCTTGGAATGGAAATTTGCTGTGCAATTCCTGTGTTGATGGATATCACAAGGGGTATGAATAAGAAAAATCTGATAGATGGAATTTTCATGCAATTTAATTTTAAGCTAAGGTACTGTCAATTGATGAGCTTCCTGTGTGGCAGGTTCTCCAATTGATGTACAAGATTCTCAAATGCGTAATGATTATTTATGCCAGACGGTAGTACAGGTGCTGCATTTTTTATAGTTTTACTCAAAATATGGATCACAAAAATTTGATGAAATCCAGATCGATACTTAAGGCATTGATATTGCTGTTTTTTGTTGTGCCGGTTACCAGATATTTGGAAGCATCAGTGTCCGAAGCAGATTTGTCAGTTAAATGGCAGTTGCGTCAGATCACACATTCAGATGGCTTGTCGAATAGTGCTATTAGTGCTATTTATCAGGACAGTAGAGGTTATTTGTGGTTTGGAAGCTGGGATGGCCTCAATCAGTTTGATGGCAAAGATATCATCCGGCATTATCCTGATTTGATGTCTGAAAATAAAATCAGCAACAATATTATTTGGGATATTTTTGAACAGGATCTTGGTTTATGGATTGTCACAGAACGTGGAATCAATCTTTATGATTATGATTTAAAAACTTTTAGCAGCTGGTTTAGTGAGGATTCGTTAAGGTTGAACAGGGAGAACGGATTGCGAGCTATTGCTGATGCAGATGATGAGGTATGGCTGGTTCAATATGGTGTAGGGCTTTTTAAATTTGACAGCACCAGTTTTAGTTTCGAGCCTTTCCTGTTGAATGACATTGAAAAACATATAAGCCAGCAACTTACAGGCGTTTATAAGTATGGCGATGAGATTTTTTTGATTCACCAAAGCAATTCGATTTTTGTCATTGATTTTCAGGGTAATTTAATCAGGGTTGTCAGACCGGAAAACAAGCCACAACAAGCATTTAACAATGATATAAATTGGTTCTTTGTTTACGATGAGAATGCATATATCGCCTTTCCTGATGCGGAAAATGGCCTTTGGATTGTTGATTTAGTATCTGGAATCTATCACTTGGTGGGAAATTTATTGATCGATTCACCCATAACAGCTTTTTTTGCCGATAACGTCAACAACAGATTGATCATTGGAACAGACAAAGGAAATATGCTAACGTTGAGTTTACCTGGGTTTGAAGAGGAATGTCTGATGCCGGGTTTATCCAATATAGAAGAAATGAAAGTGAAGATTTGGTCTATTTTTATGGCGGGTAAGCATCTTTGGGTAGGAACTGATGGAGATGGTGTTTTTCAGATTAATACGGCTCCTTTGGCTTTTCATGGCATAGAAAAAGGAAGATCCGAAGAACAAAAACTTAATCATAAAATTGTGAGAACTATCTTTGAAGATAGCCAGGGTGACTTATGGATTGGTACAAGAGGCAATGGTTTGAATAAGATACCTGCCAATGGCGGACATACTCGAATCTACAACACTTCGAATGGCTTATCTAATGATGCAGTTTTGTCGCTTGCCGAAGACGATTTTGGGTTTTTATGGATAGGAACGGATGGATCGGGTTTGGACATTCTGGATATCTCTACAGGCAGGTTCAGGCATTTTCCGGATGATTTTGGCCTTGAAAATTTTCCTGAATTTGGTTCAGTTTACGACATTTGCATCGATGTTTTTAATACTATTTGGCTGGGAACCAGTGGCTACGGTCTGATAAGTATTACGCCTGAATATGGTGATGACTTCTTCAATGTAAAGGAGTTTTCGCAACTTGAAGGAAAAGGCGGAACAAACGATCTGATTGGTAATGTGGTTTTTGCGGTGGCAGAGGAGAAACCCAACGTATTGTGGATTGGAACCCGTATGTCTGGCCTTCATCGTTATAATACGCTAACAGGTGAAATACAATTCTTTAAACAGGCAGATGATCAAAATAGCGGATTGAATAATCCTGATGTTTTAAGTTTGCTCAAAGGTAGGGACAATTCTCTTTGGATCGGAACCAGTGGAGGTCTTAATTTGCTGACATTTAATGGTCAAAATCCTGATTTTAGATATTTTACAACCGATGACGGACTGCCAAATCATACTATTCATTCAATGCTCGAGGATGATTCGGGCAATTTGTGGTTGAGCACGAACAATGGACTAAGCCGGTTTTTGAGGAAGGAGAACAGGTTTGTGAATTATAACAGTGGTGATGGTTTATTGAATAGCGAATTTACTGACGGTGCGGCTTTCAAAAGTAAGCAGGACAGTAAGTTATACTTTGGCGGAACCAATGGAGTGGATTGGTTTTATCCCGGGAAAATACCCTTGTCTGATTTTCAGGCAGAGGTTATTTTAACCGGATTTAGTCTTTTTAATAAGCTATTACAGCCAGGAGACGAAACACAAATTTTACAAAAGAGTATCGATGCCACCAACCAGATTACTCTATCACACAGGCAAAATTTTTTTAGTGTCAGCTTCACCTCACTGAATTATGATAATCCGGCAAAAATTTTGTTTAGCTATCGTCTAAGTCAGTTTAATGAAGAATGGATTGATATTGGCACACAGCGTTTTGCTAGTTTTACAAATGTTCCTCCAGGTGATTATGAGTTACAATTACGGGCTACAAATGAAGATGGTGTTTGGTCGGATCAGGTGCGTACACTTCGTATTTTGGTAAAACCCCCTTTTTGGAGGACGCGACTGGCATATGTCTTTTATTTCTTTTGTTTTGTGAGTGCGGTTTTGCTGGTTTACAGTTATCAGGCAAAAAGAATCAAACGTAAGCATCTCAAAGCATTAGACGAGCTAAACCGAAAAAAGGAACAGGAGTTGAATCGGCATAAATTTGAATTTTTCACTAATCTTGCTCACGAGTTTCGCACGCCACTCACCCTCATATTTGCCTCTGCAGCCAACCTGATGGATAAGGCTAAAAAGCTTCCAATGGAACAAGGTTTGTTCAGAAGTATTTATCAAAACGCACTTCGTTTGCAACGAATGATAGATGAACTACTGGCTTTTCAGAAACTGGATTCAGGGAGGGAGGTGCTCAAACTTCAGCAACTTGATGTTGTAGCATTCATTAGTGAGATTATTGAAATCTTTAGTGTGTATGTGAACAACAAAGAGATTGATCTGGTATTTGAACCTGCAACGCAGGAATGTATGCTTGCTTTTGATCCTGAAAAGCTGGAACGCATTATGCTAAATTTGTTGAGTAATGCAGTAAAATTTACACCTCCTGGCGGCTTGATAAGTGTAAAAGTAAAAAGTGCTGGAAAGGAAGTTTTGATTACGGTAGGGGATAATGGATCAGGTATTCATCCCAGGGATTTAGCTTTTATTTTTAATCGGTATTTTCATCAAAATCCAATTCCCGAAAGAGGTCAGTCGGAGCATAAAAGTACAGGCATTGGCCTGGCTTATACCAAAAGTCTTGTGGAGCTTCACAAGGGACGAATTGAGGTTGAAAGTGAATTGGGCAAAGGATCAGTGTTCAGTGTTTATCTGCCTGATACAGTTTCTCAAAATAGGGTAGATGAAGGCTTGAATATGCGTAACCAGGACTTGTTAAAGCATTTGCGGGAGAGCATTAGTGAAGAGTTTTTAATTCAGCAAGATCTTGATGTTGAGGCTGATAATCTTGCAGAGGAAAATGCAACTGCTAAATCAGTTTACCGTATTCTGATCGTGGAAGACGATAAGCAACTGCTTCATTTACTGCGCAGGCTGATGGCAGAACATTTTCTTGTGGAGACTGCCAGCAATGGCGAACAGGCACTTGAAGTTTTGAAAAAGAAAAGAATCGATTTGGTGGTCAGCGATGTAATGATGCCTGAAATGAATGGTTTGGAACTGGCTCAAATTATTAAAAACGATCTGATTACAAGTCATATTCCTGTTATTTTACTTACAGCAAAATCAGCTAATGAAGATGTGATTCGTGGGTTGGAAACCGGAGCAGACGGATATATTACAAAACCCTTTCATCCACGACATTTATATTTGCGCATTGCCAAGCTGCTCCAAACGCGTGAGTTATTAGTGGAAGGCATCCGAAACAGCTTTGATAAGCAAAATGAAATACAGCAGGAACAACTTTCTGAGCGTGACCGCAAACTGCTCGAAAAAGCTCACGACTATATAGCCAATCACTATCACGAAGAGAGCCTGAATGCTGATGATCTGGCTGATGAATTGGCTTTAAGCAAAGCTCAGTTATACCGCAAAATAAAAGCATTGTCTGGTTTAACACCTCATGGATTAATTAAAAATTTCAGGCTTAATAAAGCCAGAACTTTTATTAGCGAGGGTAAATACAGTATTAGTGATATTGTTTATATGACCGGTTTCAATAATCGCGCTTATTTTTATCGGTCTTATCGTGAACTATTTGGCGAAACGCCAGGCGAAATGTTTAAACAGAAATAAGGATAATCTGTTGGTAAATTAATCTGATGTTGAAAAAAAAGGCTGCCCCGAAAGAGGACAGCCTTTTAATTTTTTGGTGTGAACTGACACTTATCGAATCAGCACTTTCACCGTTTTGAAAAATCCGCTGTTATCTGCAAAACGGATAACATATACACCGGCACTTAACTGATGCGAAATCTGCTGACGTCCCATCCCGTTGAGTTCGGTTTTCAACATGGGTTGTCCAACCAGATTAAACACTTCGAAACTAAGCTTTTCGTTTGTCATTTTTTCAATAATAAAATGGTGTGAGGTTGCGTACACCGAAACTGTTGCCGCAGCTGTTTCTCCCAATCCAATCTCAATCAGGTTGATAACCAATATTTCATCCAAGCCACCTTCAGGATCAACGGTATTTGTTGTTCCCCAAACGCCATTGGCGGCTTCATAGGTTTTTAGCACACTTCCATCAACCAAATCGCGGATTTCGATCAACTGAATTCCGTTGGCATTGGCATTTGGAATAATCGTTCCCCAGTGTCCGTCATTTCCAGCCACTTCATCCTTGTAGAATGAAGGATATTGTGAAATAGAAGCAAAATCTACACCGGTAGTTTCGATGCTGGTAGCAGCAATGGGCTGTCCTTCGCGACTGTTGTCGTAGAGCAGCGCAAAGCTTTTGGGCAGATCGCCAGAGATAGCTCTTATGGCAGTTCCCTGCAGCGGATCGTTTTCTGTTCCAAAGTTGATAACGGTGGCGCTGTTAGTAGTAGTCAGATAAGTTTCTGCTACTGTTCCTTCGTTTCCATCATTCAGGCGGATGCGCATGAATACTTCATTTCCAGGGGTAAACCTGTCGTTTCCGGTAGCTTCTGTGATAAACCAACCAGTGTAGCTTCCCTGATCGTCAGTTGTGAATGTGCCATAACTTCCATCAGTTGAGAAACTTGGGCTAGTGCTTCTGTAGAAGTTGCCGGACATATTCACGAAGATAACATTACCAGCACCGTTTGTTGTTGCTTCGTCAGTTGCCAGAACAGCCTGATTGATATAACGGTAAGTGGCATTGGGCAAAAGGTTCGAGAGTGTAACCTGATAAGCATAAGGCAAACGATTGGTATTTGTACCGTTCACACCCTGAATAAACTGAGGAACAATCTCGGCAGTGATGCCAGGAAGCTGATCGCCAATTACTTCACCGTTCAGGGTCACGAGTACTTCAGTAGCACTACCACCGGTATGTGAAATAGTTTCGCCAGCATAGCTGCCCTCAGCCAGGTCGGCTTTAAGGCGCACATAAACTGTAATCGGTTGTCCGGTGATTACGCCATCGGCAAAGGGGAAGTCGAGTGAACTAACAAAGCTGTTATCATCAATCGAAACTTCATAATTGGCAGGAGCGGCAACAGCGATGTTTCCAGTTCCTTCCAGATTTTGTCCTGATAATTGATAGGACTGTGAAGCTGAAGGGCCTTCGCCAACAAAATAACTAAATCCACTTAGCGTAGCTGGATTTGCTGTGAGGTAAGGATCTGTGATATTGGCATCTTCGAAGTCGTCGAGGCTACGGGCAACCAACTGCATATCATCATTGAACTGAAGAATTACACCAGTGATATTCTGCAATTCAACCGGAATATCCGTTCCAATATAGTCCACATCATCATAATGTACACGAAAGATACCATCACCACTTGGATCGGTAATGTCGTAGTTTACGCCATCTTCAAACTGACCATCAGTGAGGAAGTCAACCATATTAATAGTAACAAGTTGAGCCTGATAGGTATTGTCCAACTCGCTCAGTGAAACTAACAATGGATCAACTGTATTTCCAGTGCTTGTAGCGGCGCCAGGATCTGATTGAGGGACAAACTGCAGCATTTCGGAATAGGTTGTAAGCGTACCTGTGATGCCTGTGATGCCATCATAAATGTCATATGTTGTTGTGATATTGCCACTGTTGTCGTCAATCAAAATACCAGCTGTAGCATCCTGGATGAACTTTTGATTGCGCTCGCTGCTTTGGAAGGTTAAAATTGCTTCAGCAGTCAATTGGTAAACAGTGCCATCAGTTGCACCCTGACGCAGTTCGGCAATTGTAGCCACTTGAACCACATCACTAAATGTGTAGGTTGCACTGCTAACTGCACTGTTGGTATAGCCCTCAAGCTCGCCATAGGCCCAGATCGTTGTTTCTTCTGAAACGTTCACTGGCGTAGTAAATTCTGTCCATGGTCCTGTTGATGATTCTGTGCTGTAGAAAATTGTAGCACCAGCTGTAGCAGAACTGATTGTTACATCAATTGGTTCAAAATACTGACCAGCCGGTGGATTGAAAGTTGGAGATGCCACAATTGGAGTTCCACCAGCTGGGGCAACAGCATCTTCCCAAGTTGTTGCTACACGGATTCCATCAACTACAATATTCATTGCTGCATTGAACTGACGTAAGGCAATACTTCCCACATTACTTGGTGATGCCGTTTCAGTAAATTCAGCATCAGCTGTTGCAGGCTCTTCGGAAGGGAAACTATCGAAAACATACATGCTAGATTTCATACTAGCGAAATCAAACTTCGTTGCAACCAATGTTGGAACACCTGCAGTAATAGGTATATAAGTGTCGGGTGTTGACTGGCCAATACCAAGCCCATCACCTGTTGAATTAACCCAGATTCTAGTGAAAAAAGTCGTTCCAATATTTTCTTGCCCAAAGTGAATAAAGTAACCGGCATTAGCATTATCAGCTGTATTCACAACAAAGGCAGCGTAAACGACACCAGTGGTCTGAGGGATAAAGTTGCGGTGAACATCTTCACCATTGTTATCAAGTAGGGCTGCGCCGCCTAAGTCAGAACCAGCATAACCATCAAATGATAAACCATTGGTTATTGTTGGTGGTTGAGTTCCTTCACCGCTGTGTGCAGTCCAGCCATTATCGCTGAGGTTTGAGCCTAATGGATACTCGAAGTTATCAACCAGCAATAAACCACCAACACCGGGTTCTGTTACAGAACCGTTTAGGGTTATCATTTTGTCAGTAGCTCCTGTTGAATTTGCTATGATCTCTTCACCGTTATAATTTCCTACTGAAAGACCAGCTATCAAACGCACATATACAGGAGTTGATACTACAATACCATCAGTTTGAGGCAAGGTAATTGGATTAGTAGCAACAAAGTTTACACCTGTTTCTAGCGACATTTCATAATTGGTTGGAGCAGTAAGTGTAATGCCTGCTGTCAGATTTTGACCGCTAATGTTAAAACTTTGCTCTGCCGAAGGACCATTGCCAACTTCATAGTTAAATCCGTTCAAAGTTGCCGGACTAACAGCAATAAATGGATCGGTGATATTGGCTTCTTCGAAATCGGCAAGGCTTCTTGGAACAAGCTGCATGGTGCTCGAGAACTGAAGAATTACACCAGTAATGTTTTGTGTAGTAGTTGGAATTGGCTCACCAATATAATCTACATCACTGTATTGGGTGCGCATTACGCCGCTGCCACTTGGATCGGTGATCGTATAATTCTGTCCTGAAGCAAAATTGCCGGTAGCTTCAAAGTCAGCAAAGTTTACTGTTACAAGCTGAGCCTGATAGCTGTTGTCCAGCGCATCAAGACTTACTTCAACTGGTGTAACTGTATTTCCTGTGCTTGAAGCAGCTCCCGGATCGGTTTCCGGTACAAACTGCAACATATTACTGTAAGTACTTAGTGTACCGCTAATTCCGGTGATGCCATCATATAGATTGTAGCTGGTAGTAATTGCACCACTATTATCATCGATTAAGATCGCACCGGTTGCATCCTGGATAAATTTCTGGTTGCGGGTGCTGGTCTGAAAGGTTAGAACAGCCTCGCCGGTAAGTTGATAAACAGTGCCATCAGTAACACCTGCTCTTAGTTCAGCAATAGTCGCAACGGAAACTACATCTGTAAAGGTGTAAGCGGCACTTGTTACCGGACTGTCTTCATGGTCATCAGCTGTGGCATAAGCCCAAATTGTAGTTGCTTCACTTACAGCAATAGGCGCGGAGTAAGCTGTCCAGGGGCCATTATCGGAGCTTTGACTGAAAAAGATATCTGCGTTTGCTGTTGCCGAACTTAAAGTAACATCAATTGGATCAGCATAAGAACCAGCTGGTGGGTCAAAGCTTGGAGCTGCTGCAACTGGTAAACCACCTTCGTAAGCTGTCCAGGCTACATTGTCAATTACCACTTGTCCGTCGCTATTGTTGGCGTTGATAAATTTGATTGTCACAGGGCCGTCAACATTAACAGTGATTGTTCCTGAGTTTTTGATCACTTCTTGTTCGTCATCAGAGGTAACATTGCCAACAACAACATCATTCACCAGCACATTCAGATTGACATCGGTACTGAATGCCTGCATATAGTCGAAGCTGAGTGTGCCAATTCCGCCATAGATAGTTCCTGAATATACATTAGCCTGTGGAGTGCGGTTGCGGCCTAGCATGATCGCTTTTTCAGTGATTTCATAATCACCACGCGATTGGAAGTATGTCCAGGTGCTGCCATCTTGTCCAAGGAAGCTTCCATCGGCATAACCGCTTCCTTCAAGATCGAGGTTGGCAAAGGTCTCGAATCCGCCGCCACCACCTGATCCGTCATAAACTGTTCCATTTAAGGTGATTACAGCGTTTTCGGCTCCAGAAGCATTAGCAACGATTTCTTCGCCATTGTAATTGCCGAGCTCCAATCCTGCTTTCAGGCGCACATAAATAGGGGTTTCTTCAACAACGCCATTTGCGTGGTTGATGATGATAGGGCTTGTGGGAACAAAATTGCTTCCGCCTGTGGGCGAAATATCAAAATAAGCTGAACTTGTTGTAACACTAATTCCAGAAGTGAGGTTAACACCACTAATCATGAATGATTGCGGGTTTGAAGGACCTCCGCCTACAGGATAGCTCAATCCGTTGATTACCATTGGATCAGCGAAAATAGTAGGATCAGTAATTGGTGCATCTTCAAAGTCTTCCAGGCTTCTTGGTATCAGCTGCATGGTGCTGCTGTATTGCATGATAACGCCTGTTAGATTTTGTGTTGTTTCAGGAATCGGAGTTCCGATATAATCCAAATTACTGTATTGGGTGCGCATCACGCCATTTCCACTTGGATCGGTGATGGTATAATTGCTTCCCTGCGAGAAGTTTCCTGTTGTGTTGAAATCAACAAAATTCACCTTTACCAGCTGTGCCTGATAAGTGGCATCCAAAGCGTCGAGTGTAACTTCAACCGGAGTGATGGTATTTCCTGTACTTGTTGGTGCACCTGGATCGGCCTGAGGCACAAACTGAACCATATTTTGGTAAACAGATAAAGTTCCGGTTAATCCTGTGATTCCATCGCCAATTTCGTAGGCTGTGGTAATATTTCCGGCGGCATCATCAATAAGAATACCTGCTGTACCATCCTGAATAAATTTTTGGTTACGGCTCGAACCGGCAAAAGTAAGAATAGCCTCACCGGTAAGCTGGTAAACTGTTCCATCAGTTGCTCCCTGGCGGAGTGCAGCGATATCAGTTATTTGTGTAACGCTGGTGACTTCGCCGGAAACCGGAAGTTCAACCAAGCCAATATTTAGATCCTCATGCGAAACAGCTTCGTTATACTCGCCTGCTGCAAGACCGGCTTTCATACGAACGTAAATGGTTCTTGGTTGAGCAATTAATTCGCCGTCAGCATATTGTAACACAAGATTGTTGTCCCAATCGTTGTTGTCGATTGAGATTTCGAAGCTGGCCGGGGCTGTTACTTCAACCAAACCCGAACCCGCAAAATTGAATCCATTAACCGTATAGCTTTGTGAAGTTGAAGGGCCTTCATCTAATTCGTAGGTAAATCCACTGAGTGAAGCAGGTGTAAGTTCGAGAACGGGATCCAAAAGTACAACGGTATAAGATTGTTCGGCAGTGGTAGTTTCTGTGGCCAGATCGTCAGTGGCTGTGATAGCATAATAAACCGAAGTTCCGCCAGCCTGTGCAGGAATAACAGTATCAGTAGTATAAGTGTCGCCTGCACTAAAGCTCATTGGGATGCTGTTGGGAAGGTTTCCGCTTTCGATCCCCCAGTTAAGTACAACGTCAGTCACTGTGCCATCGCTGTCTGTTACATCAGCCGAAACACTTACAGTTTGGTCATCCATGATGTCGGTAGCGGGAGTTTGGGTGATGTTGGCAATAACTGGAGGAACATTGGTGCTGCCAGGGGCAACAGCTTCTGCCCAGCTTGTAGCAACACGAATGCCATCAACAATGATATTTTGGGCATTGTTGAATTGACGAAGCGCAAAACTTCCTACATTTGAGAAACTGGCTGTTTCAGTAAAGCTTGCATCGGCAGTGGCTGGTTCGCTGGCTGGATAGGAATCAAAAATGAATAAGCTTGATTCCTTTGTGGTTAAATCTAATTTAACAACAACAAGAACTGAAGCAGGATTAATTGCAGTAACGTAACTGGCTGGTGCAGAGGAGCCAATTCCAAGTCCATCACCTGAAGCATTTGCCCAAATTCTTGTGAAATAAGTATTTGCAATAGTAGATTGCCCCAAGTGAGCAAAATAACCTGCGCTTCCATTTTGAGAAATATCAGCAATAAAGGCAGCATAAACCACTCCCGAATTCACCTCGTCAAAGGTGTGATGAACATCTTCACCATTGGCATCCAGATGAGCTGCCCCACCAATTCCTGATCCGGCATAACCAACGAAATTAAGGCCTGTAGAAATATCAGCAGAATTATCTCCCGCGCCGCTATGTGCCACCCAGCCATTATCGACTAATAAAGTTCCAATGGGATAATCAAAGTTTTCTTCAAATACCAGACCCGAAGCACCTGGTGTGGTAACGTTTCCATCCAATGTCACAGTTTGATCAGTTGCATCTGTTGCGGTAGCGGTAATCTGCTGTCCATTATAGTCTCCGGCTGAAAGCCCAGCTTCCAATCGTGTGTAAAGCGTTGTGGTTTCAACTATTCCGCCTGTTTGTGTGAGTGTTATTGCTGAGGACTGGAAACTTACATCATCAGATGAAATTTCGTAATTTGTTGGAGGAGTTACTGTAATATCAGAAGTTAGGTTAACACCTTCAACAGTAAAGCTTTGTGAGACTGATGGGCCGCTGCCTTCCATGTAGGTGAAACCGGAAAGAGTGGTTGGCGTAACAGAGATTATTGGACTTGCAAGCTCTTGTATTGAAATATCATCAATTTCCCAGGTGCGATAACTACCTGCACTATAATGATACTTGAAGCCAAGCCAAACATTTCCAGTTAAAGTGGAAAGATCGATTATGCCGGAATTTGTCCAGGTATAATTTCCTGTTGAGGGTTGTGTAAAGCTTAATTCAGTCCAGTTTGCTGTAGATGGGTCACCAATTCCAGCATAATCAGTTGAATAGTATAATTTGAGGTAATTTGTAGCATCGTCTGAACCATAGTTATAAGCGCTTACAAATTCCATGATTACATTGCCATAAGCATTCATGTCAATTCCGGGCAAGATCATCCAATCTTCTTCCAGATCGCCTGAGTTATAGCCATTCATCACAGCAAAACCATTTGAACTGTAGTCATCCCATTGCCAGAATTTGGTGTCGCCCGATACGCTAATTGTGTAAGTATCACCCAAATCTGCATCAAAAGTCTCTGTATAGGGCAGGGTGGTAGTGGCCGGATCACTTACAGTGTAGCTTTGTTCAGCCGAAGTAGTAGTTGCTGGTTCATCATCCGTAGCTTCAATCACGTAATAAACTGTTGTGCCATCAGCCTGAGCTGGAATATTGGTAGCTGAGGTATAGGTATCGCCACTTCCACCATTCGACATATTGATTGTACCACCAGAATAGTCACCAGAAGTTGTACCCCATTTCAATTCGACGGTATTTAGCGTGCCATCACTGTCAGTAACATCAGCCGAAACAGAAACAGTCGTGCTTGAGGTGATTCCTGCTGATGGGGTTTGTGTGATATTAGTAATAAAAGGAGGGATGTTGCCACCTGCAATTGGGGCTATCCCAAATCCGGTTAAATCATTAACTGGATCAGTACTCACTGTTTCAAATCGCTCGCTTGGATCAGTCCATCCGTCTGTATCTCCACTGGTGATACCATTAAGTAACTGAATGTTTTGATTGGCTGTAGAAACGCCATTACCACTCCATGATGAGCCAGGGTCGCTTCCGGGTGTGCCCAATACATCTGTTATTGTGCCACCATATTTTACCACCAAAGCATCATCACCGTTAAAATTGAAGCCTTTTTCGTAAAATGTAGCCCCATTTCCTTCGGTAATGGCTTGCATATCAGAAGTGCCAATAACTATTACCTCTCCGTCTGCAAGGGTGCCAGCATCAAGCAAATAATCTTGTGAAGGAGCATTACCATTCGATCCTTTCTCAATCACAAGGTTATTGACAGCAAAATCAAGTGTGGCACCTGTGTTATTCCATATTTCAATACCCTTTGGAGTTGTGCCTGAATTTGTTTCAACATATTGGCTGATAATCTGGCCTTGTGTTGAAACAAACATAAGCATCATGACCAACACGGCCATTAATCGTAATTTTTGTTTCATAAGATTTAGTTTGAATTTGTTAATTAATATCTTGATATTGTAGGTTTTAAGTGAAAAGAACTTGGCAAAAACAGGACATGCAATTTACACATTTTTTATTTAATAGATTGAGTTTGCAAAGCTAAGTTGTTCACTTGTTTTCAACTTTAAGCAAGTATTAATTATCGTCTTGATCATGGTTGTCCCTTATTCTTACGTTTTTGCTGAGTGCTGTGGTGTTTCCTAAGGTTTTTTCTATGCCGGAACCGGATTTTTTGTTTCAGTCATTGGATCAACTTCCCGAACCGCAAATGGAAATGGTTTCTTATCCTGAAGACTTTGGTGACGGACAATTTCATGTAGGTTCCAGGTTGTGATACTGCTAAAATCAGCTGTTTCAGTCCTGCAAAGTACGATGACTTTTTAAGTGCCAGCTTAGTTCAAATTCATCATTAATTCAAGTAGTTGATTTGATCATTTGTAAAAGCTGTTAAATTTGCGAAACAAAATCTTAAAATGTAATGAAGCAGGTGATTTTAGGAGCCGGCGGAAGTATTGGCAATGGGCTGGCAAAAGAGCTTAAGAAATATAAAACAAACATCAGGCTGGTAAGCCGAAACCCTAAAAAGCTGAATGAGGATGACGAACTTGTTGTTGCCAATCTGCTCGGTAAGGCTGCCGTTTCGGAGGCCATAAAGGGATGTGAGGTGGCTTATTTGGTAGCAGGTTTAAAATACAATGCTGATACCTGGGAAAAACAATGGCCGGTCATTATGCAGAATGTGATTGATGCCTGCAGGCAGCACAACTGTAAGCTGGTGTTTTTTGATAATGTGTATATGTACGATCCAGCAATGATTGGCCACATGACCGAGGAATGTCCGGTGAATCCTTCCAGCCGCAAAGGAAAAGTACGTGCTGCCATTGCAAAAAAGTTGATGGACGAGGCAGTGACAGGAAAGCTCACTGCTTTGATTGCCCGTGCAGCAGATTTTTACGGACCCGGAGAAGTGAACAGCATCTTATCAGAAACTGTCGTTAAGAATTTTGCCAAAGGGAAAAAGGCCAATTGGATGGGCGATCCCGCTGTGCCGCATTCTTTTACCTATGTGCCTGATGCAGCCAAAGCTACTGCCATGCTTGGCAATTCAAAGGATGGCTGGGGACAGGTTTGGCATTTACCAACAGCTGCCAGGCCTTTGAGCGGATTGGAATGGATAGAGAATATTGCTTCCGAAATGGGAGTGAAGCCAAAATATACTGTTTTAAGTAAGTCCATGATCAGAATGCTGGGTTGGTTTATACCCTTTCTTCGCGAAATGCCAGAGATGATGTATCAGTACGACCGTCCATATGTGTTTGATAGCACAAAGTTTGAGAAAAGATTCAGCCTTAAAGCAACTCCTTATGTGGTTGGCATTCGCGAAATGGTTAATGATTACAAGAAGCAGGTAAATATTTGATTTACATGCAATATTTATTTTTAACTTGCGTTTGGGTTTCATAAAAAGACCTACCCTCATGACCAGAACCAGATCATTAATGCTGTGGCTATTGCTTACAGTTGTATTTACTTTGTTATTTTACAGGCAGCACATCGGTCTTAATCTACTGATTTATGAGCTGCTGGTTTTGTTTAGTCTGCGGCAGAAGTTTGGATGTTTTATCCAGCCTGTCTATGCGAAAGTGCTGGTGTTTTCCTTATTGGCTACCCTGATTGCTGTTGTTTTGGTAAATTCCATCCTGGTGATCCTTGTTAACCTGTTATTCTTAACACTGCTGGTGGCTTATCTTTCGCAGTTGCAGGAAGCCAACTTATTTGGGGCTGCCTTGGCCATCGCCGGAAATATAGTGAGGTCGCCTTTTGCTGGTATTCGGGCAATAGGAGAGGAAATTGCAGGGAAAGAGCAATCAAGAGGCCGACAACTGATAGCTTTTGTGCTTATTCTGCTTGCTGGTTTGTTTGTCGTATTGGTATTTGCACTGATTTATGCTGCTGCAAGTCCCTGGTTCGAGAATCTTTCGAACGTTGCGACTGATTTTATTTACAAACTGTTTAATATTTTTGATCCTGAATGGATTCCGCTGATGGTGCTGGGGTTTTTGATTGCAGCTTATGTTTTGTTTTCGCAGCCTGATTCGATGATTACTAAGCTGAACGAGAAAACTGAAACACTTGTGTTGAGCGAACGACAAATTTCAGCTGCTGTGTTAAACAGCCTCAAAGTTGTATTGGTTTTGTTGAACGTTTTACTGGCGATAGTCAACTGGCTAGACCTGAAAAATGTGTGGCTGTTTTTTGAATGGAATGGCGGATTTCTGAAGCAATTTGTGCACGAGGGAACATTTTTGTTATTGTTCTCGGTTGCCCTTGCTTCACTGGTGCTATTAGCTATTTATAGCGATCGTTCCAGGGGTTTGCAGCAAAACAAGAGTATTAAAATGCTGGCTTCTGCCTGGATTGTTCAAAATGCTTTTCTGGTCTTATCAGTTGGGATGCGTAACTATTGGTATATGAGCTATTTTGCGCTGGCTTACAAGCGTATTGCAGTTGTATTTGTGTTGATTTTGTTGATAATCGGATTGGTTTTGCTGTATCAGAAAATCCATAAAGCTCGTACTGTTTTCTGGCTGATCCGGCAAAGCAGTATGGCTTTTTTTGTTGTGTTGGCGCTTGCATCATTACCCGACTGGGATACGCTGATAGCTCGTTACAACCTGAAAAATTATACCCATTCTTTTGTGCATTTTGATTTTTTGATCGACCTTCCCGATCGCACACTGGATGATATGGATCTAAGCCTGGAAGAACTTGAAAAAATAGATGCAGCACAGCAGCAGCTATTCTTTCTGGAAGCTGAGTATATGCACGGAACCGAATTTTATGAACAGCTTCAAAAACGAAAAGAGAAATTTCATCACCGACAGGAAAACAAATCCATCTTATCCTGGAACCTGGCAGATCAACTGGCGGCCCGAAGGCTGAAAGCAGTGACAAGGAAGTAAGATTCAAAATGCGTGAGGGTAACTATTGACAAAACTTTTATTGCAGGCTCTGACAAAAGAGTCCGTTAAGAATAGTAACTCCCACTGACAGCCGGCAGGTCTGCGGGATGATAACTTACAGTAAGGTTTTGCGTGGAATCATTCAGTTCATCAGGTAACCCGAATGCTTAACGAATAAACCTGATGCCCTATTCTACGATCAGTTTCTGAATCCAATTCTGATTTGAGGTACTTAACTCAATCAGGTAGATTCCTGCCGGAATTTCCTTCAGTTCGAGCTGATAATAATTTCCTTTCAAAGAACTGATATTTTCGGAAATGATCTCCCGTCCGTTCAATTCATTTACTGTAAGCCTGAGTTGATATTCTTCGATACCTTTGGGGATTTCTATCATCGTAAAGTCCTGTGCAGGGTTGGGATAGAGTGTTAAAGCACCCAATCTATAGGTTTCCTGCTCTCCAACCGGGGCATTCAGCCCACCCGAATAGCAGACGATCTTGCCATTACGTCCGCCAACAACCATTTCCCAGGAGTTGTCTTCAGTAATATCCGGCAACACCGTAAGCGCATCAACAGCTTGTCCGAAAGGAGCTGAGAAGAGTTCTTCTCCGTCGATGCCATCATAAAAGCCGGCGTAATTGCTTTGGTATAGCGTTCCGGCAGCCAGATCGTCACGCAGATCGCCTGTTATATCGGGAATACGCTCTACGTTCCAGGCTTTATCGGGCATGGTTTTGGCATAGAGCTGATCTCCCGTTAGTCCGTCGTAAACAATCAATGAATTACCGCTGTAAGCCATGGCAAAATCAGTGAAGCTATCGTCATTCATATCGCCCACAGGTATCAGGCGCAAGATGATGTTATTGCCGGCAAACCCCTGAGCCAGCAGATCGCCATTGGTGGCGTCGAGCAGGGAGAGTTGTCCGTTGAAACTGCCTGCCACCACATCTTTCACGCCATCCTCATTGATGTCGTCGAGTTGAGCGAGTGCCCAAACGGAAGTGCCCGAAGTGGAGTAAGTCCATAAGATACTACCATTGCTTCCGTTGATGGCTTTGGCAAATCCTTGTGTTTCACCGGCATCGCTGCAGCCAGCCAGGGCATCAGGAATATCGTCGCCGTTGATATCGGCAATGGCTTTCACAGCAAAGCCCGCACCGCCTAAAAAGGCTTCCCAGATGACTGACCCATCCAGGCCATCGAGGCAGTAAACCCTGCGCGGACCGTTATTGTCCTGATTGTTACCTGAAGCTGCCAGCACATCCGGAATCTCATCGCCATTGTAGTCGGTAGTGGCATCCACCTGATACACCCAACCACCACCGCCATAGTTGTCTGTGCTGTGCTTCCAGAGCTGCTGTCCGGTTTTGCCACTCAGAGCGACAATGGAGCGATCGCCCCAGGCAGTGCCGGCAATCACATCTTCGTAACCATCACTATTGATATCGGAAATAATATCCAAAGCATCCTGCTGATAAACGGCTCCCGAATAAATCTCGTGTTCCCACAAAATCTGTGAAGCACCGGAGGCATTGCCATTGAGGGCACGGATGATGTTGTCTTCGGTGCTTACGATCAGATCGCTGTAGCCGTCGCCACTGATGTCGGCAATGGCACGCATGGCTTTCGGACTCATATCAAAATTCTCAGGTACCTGAAACGACCAAAGCTGTGCGCCAATTTCGTAGGATTGTGTTTGTGCACCGCCTTCGAGCAGAATGGGGTAGGGGTTTGCTATTCCATTATTGGTAATGCTGATTGTAGCATTATGATCGCCTTCCGATTGCGGAAAATACCACACAATTAGTTCTACCATGCCCAGCGATGATATATTGATGGGCAGTTGAAAAGTGTAATCTTCATAAAAGTGAGCTGAAACAAGCTCGATTTCTTCCAGACTCAAAGGTTCATCTCCATAGTTTTGCAGGATGATATGTTGCTTTTTGCTGGCTTTTGTCCGGATGCTTTCAAAATCAACCATAACGAAGTCTGCAACAAGGGCAGGGCCATCAAAAAGTCCGTGACCACTCAGCTCCACTTCAACCACGGGGTTGATGGGGTCGTTGGATGAAATGACAGCTTCACCCGCAAAAAAGCCATGTTCAGCGGGAGCAAAAACCAGTTCGATTTCTGTGTTTTCGCCGGTGCCGATAGTCACAGGAAAACTCACATTCGCTGTTGCCGGTAAATTATTGGTGAAAGTTATCTCGCTGATTTCGAGTAGAGCAGTGCCATTATTGAAAACATTCATCTGCCAGCTGCTGCTCTCGCCAATGGTGGTGTTGGAAAACTGAAAACTGGTTTGCGGCAGGGTGATGGCAGGTGTGCCGGCACCCGAAAGGTCAACCTTGTAGAGAGTGCTGTTGCCTCCAAGTGGTCCGTCAACATACCAAAGGTAAGTGCCGTCAAACACAATACCGGCTGGCTTTTCATTTTCGCAGGGCTGCGATTCGAGTAGAGTACCGTCGGCAGAAGTTTTGTAGAGCGTATTGGCGTTGTAATCGGCAAGCCAAAGCTCATCGTCTTGCAGACAAACATCCCATACCTGGTTGTTGGGCGGAGTGAATTGCGACAAAATGTTTCCGCTTTCGTCAATTTCGTAAACCGTTCCGGGATCGGGATAATAAGTCGATACCCAAAAGCCATTTGTTTTTGCAGCTATGCCCGACATATACTGATCGGGCAGGTCGATTTGCGAAAGCACCTCACCCGTCAGGCTAAGCTCCAAAGCATAAGCTGTGCTGCTGTTTTCGCGATCCAGTATCCAGATACTGCCATCTTTAAAGGTCATGCCATAGCTGTCGCCAATTTCGGGGCTGGTAAACAAAAGTTCAGCCTGTGCTGAGGCCAGATCGAATTGATAAACATAATTGCCATTGGTGCCATAAATGCCAAAGTAAAGCATATTGCCATCGGTGGCTAAACCCGATGCTTTTCCGGGAATGTCATAACTGGCTACGATGGTCCAGTCGGCTTTTGTCCGGAGACCAACTAACATTATTAAGATGCTAATCAAGTAAAGTTTTTTCATAATTTTTTAGGTTAGGTTAATTATCAGTCCTTACAAAAATATTCATTTTCAATGGAAATGTAAAGTCTGCTTTTATCTGGTTGAAGGTGAAGGCTCTTATGAGGGTTTATCTCCTATGAAATTTGCTTTAATACCTTGTACAAGCAAAATGATATTAGAATGTAATGTATTTTGTAAAGTATTTATATACAGTAAAAAAAGATTGCTTCTCAGATTTTGTTTCATCAATTGACATAACAAAAGGTTTACTTAATAGATGAATTTTTTTTAGGTTCGTCTGTTGCCTTGTTTGAGGAGGATCAAAGAATTTGCGACCGTATCAAGTCATGAAAAGGCCGTTATGTTTGAATTTGCTTTTGTTTGATCAATCAGAATTAATTTTACTTTTGCTTTATTAAAAAAAAACACAAGCATGAGAATTTCTTATTTGATCGTTTTGATGCTGATGATCAGCATTACTTCGTGTAACAAAAAAGATGACCAAAGCCTGATCCCAGCTGAACTGCAATCACAATTTGAGGTCATGTTGGACAATGAGATGACAAAATATGTGCAGAAGTATCCGTCCTATCCTGGTGGAATAGCATTGCAGGTGTTTGTTAAAGGTGAGCCATATTTTATGGCCAGTCATTTTGACGAGGCTGTTAATTCCGGATTTCATTTCAGAGCAGCAAGCAACACCAAAACATTTACAGCTGCAGCCGTTTTGTTGCTGCATCAGCAGGGAAAACTTAACATTGATCATTTGCTAACGGATACGATTCCGGGAACTGATCAGCTTTATTTGCCCAATACTGCAGCCTATGCCATTCCTTTTAAGGATGAGATAAGCATAGTGGATGTGTTGCGGCATCGGGCAGGAATTTTTGATGTTACTAACGATTCCATCCCACATTCCGTTGTTGCAGATGTGCCTTATAAAGGGCATTTTTATCTGGAATATGTAATGGATCAGGATGAAGATCATACTTTTACACCTGAAGAGCTGATCAGTGTGGTAGCACAAACCGAACTGTATTATTTTGAGCCTGGAGCAGATTATCATTATAGCAATACGGGATATTCCGTTTTGGCCAGAATAATCGAACGGGTTTCCGGACAGTCGTACCAGGATTTTATTATTCAAAATCTTGTTACACCAATGGGTTTAATAAATACCACTGTGCCGGTATTAGGATCGGATCAACAGATGCCGGAGCCATTTTTTTCGGGTTATGTGCTGCAAAATCAGCAGGTATATGACGTCACAGCTTCGAATATTTCGGGTAATGTGGCTGAGGGCAATATCATCACCACACCATATGAGCTGGCACTTTTTATTCGTAAATTGTTAAGTGGCAATGGGCCACTGACGAGCTATACTGTCAACTCAATGATGATGAATGTGCTTCCGGTAAATACTACAACAACTTATGCTTATGGTTGTGGCTTGTCGCTTACCAACGGGCTGGGTTATGGACACAATGGCGCACACGAAGGCTACCTCTCACTTATGGCATACGACCCCGAAAACGATATAAGTATCGTGGTTGTTACCAACACCTGGAACCTGACCAATGGCATGGGTAGTCTGTACGAACAACTTGGCGGACTGATGGTTGATGTGGCTTACAAAGCCAAAAACATAGCAAAAGAGGGAAACTAAACTGAATTGGAGCTGAACTTGACCTGAAATAGGTTTGTAGTTTTTGGGTCATAATTCATTTATAAATTCATCTGTTTTTAATAAGGTGTCTTGTTCTGGTATAGGTTTACAGAAAAAGTAAGCTTAAAATGGATTGTGTGAAGAATGGTGAAGTTTTTTTTTGGGACGATTCATATTTATGAAATTGGTATCACACCGGCTATATTATTAAAGCGCATTGCAGAAGTTCTTTATTGTTAAAGGTGTTGCATTTCGACTTGAAATTGTGTATCTTTGGTTGTTGTTTTAGATGCACGTTCCCCGCGTGCTGTTTATACTAATTATTATTTCTAATTGGTTGGTTGTTTTTGAGCCCGTTTCCATTCAGAGACGGGCTTTTTTTTCCAGCAAATAGAAATATTTCTTGCAATTCGTCTAAAGAGTTCTTATATTTGTGATGGTTGTTTGGTTAGGCACGCACCCCGCGTGCTATTTATATCATACTTTCTAATTGGTTAATAGCCCGTTTCGGTTCTGAGACGGGTTATTTTTTTGAGTGACTAATATTTATTGAAATATTCAGGTATAGCGAGAGTTGAATTTTCGACAAGCTGGTGATTGAAGAATGTGATTGATTCTCAAGATGTACAACTTCAAAGAAACCGATTAATTTTGTTTGACCAAATGATTTCCATAGTCCTTGAAGGAAAGTCGTGAAAAAATGAATACCTTTACAATAGTAATACAACTCCTTTTTTATGAACAACATAGCTTGTTTTCCGGGAAAATACATTCAGGGCAAAGGAGCAATCCTGAATCTCATTGATTTGATTGAAGTATTTGGAAATAAGGCGATTATATTGGCTTCTCCAACTGCGAAGAAATTTATTCCTGAACAATTCTTTTCAACTGTTTTGTCCGAAAAGATAGCCGTGGAAACTTTTGGAGGTGAATGTACTGAACAAGCAATTCAGCATTTCATAGGTGCTATTCAAAGAGCAAGTGCCAGCCTTGTTGTGGGGATGGGAGGTGGAAAAACGATTGATACAGCCAAAATTGCAGCTGATCGGCTCGGCTTGCCTGTGATAATTGTACCTACAATTGCTTCTACTGATGCACCTTGCAGCGGCTGTGCAGTAACCTATACTCCAGAAGGAGCCTTCGAAAAAGTGCATTACCAGCACCTGAATCCTTCTGTGGTTTTAGTTGATATGGATATTATTGCGAAAGCACCAGTAAGGTTTTTAGTTGCAGGTATTGGTGATGCCCTTGCAACCTGGTTCGAAGCGCGCTCATGTGCTGCGAATGCTGCCCAAAATGAGTGCGGTGGATATAGCTCCCTGGCTGGTCAAAATCTGGCGCAGCTTTGCTATGATGTGTTATTGAAATATGGTGTTCAGGCGAAAGCCCATAATGAAGCTCACCTGATTAGTCCGGCCTTGAGTTATATTACGGAGGCCAATATTTTGCTGAGTGGAATTGGCTTTGAAAGCGGCGGAATTGCTTCGGCTCACGCGATTCACAATGGATTTACGGCTTTGCCCGAAACACATGCCTATTATCATGGCGAAAAAGTTGCATTTGGCTTACAGGCTGGATTACAGATGATTAATGCTCCTGATCAAGAAATCAGAGAAGTTGTTGCATTTTGTCACTCGGTTGGCCTTCCCATAACTTTGGCGGATATTGGAATTGATGAAGTAAGTTGGGAAAAATTGATGATCGTTGCCCGAAAATCAACCGAGGAGGGTTCTACTATTCATCATGAAGGAAATAATATCACAGCAGAAAAAGTGTACGATGCGATTATAAAAGCTGATACATATGGCAGGCAATTTGCTGCTTCTATAGATTAAATATTTCCATTTATTGATAACGTATTATGTTGATAAACAACTAGTAAACAACTCAATTTAAAAATAAATCACTTTAATATGCTGCCAGGACCAACCTTAATTTACGCTTGTCCAAAATGCGGACGAAAAGTAGCTAACGAAAGCCTGATGAGCGGAAATACCTTTGGTGCCCGCTATTTTTCTGATGGCAAACGTATTGCACCGATGTTGCCAGAATTTCCAGATCTTATCCGCTGCCAATCATGCGACTTTTTCTTTTTTCTACACGAGCAGGAGCCAGTTGATGAACTGTATCGTTTTGAGGAGCAGTCGGATGTCACTTTAAATGAAATTGACCAGGCGAAAGCTCCGGGCTTGGATGATTTGATTTTAGCACTTGAACAGGAAGTTGCCCGAAAAAAGGAAAATGAAATTTCGATCCGTTTGGATTTATGGCGTTCTTTTAACGACAGAACCCGAAATGGGAAGTCCCTGTTTTTGAATGAAAATGATAAACACCTCTATCTTAACAATTGTGAGGCACTAATAACTTTGATCGAACCAAAAGAGGATCAATTTATGGTAACTTTAGCCGAGTTATATAGAAACTTAGGTCTTTTTGAGGCGTGTTTGAAACTATTGGATAGCCTTGAAGATCAGCGATGGAATAGTTTGAAGGCACAATTTTCAAAAGCTTGCGAAAAGAAGATGACGGAGGTTTTTGAGTTGAAATAAGCGGGCTTAATTATGTGAGGAGCAGATGCAAAATTTCTTCAGTTTATGACCATTGGCTTTTTCACGCTAAAGATTTTTTGATTGAATTTGGAACTGAATTGTCATAAAACTTGATTATTTTACTCAGATTGAATAGTTTTGGGAGATTATATAACCTTAATCAATACCTGCCATGAAACCAAATTATGTTCTTATCGGATTAGCCTTTATCTTATTGAGCCAGTTAGCCTATACGCAAAATAAGGATTTGAGGTATTCTAAAGTATTCTATGAAGACGATGAATCCTTTCATGTTTCTGCAACTGCATGGGCAGGGGAGGATAGCTTAATGCTGATCTCCGGAGGGAGTGAGATGTACTATTCATCTGCTGGTTCTGTTCACCTGTTTGATATTAACGGCGAAATGATTTGGTCAAAAAAACTGGTTCTTCAGGGTTATAAAGTCCAGCCTACTGATATTGTGAATAGCCCGGATGGTAACTTTTTTATCACTGCAACACTATTTTCCTATGAACCTTCGGGGAAAGATATTCTCTTGATAAAAATGGATAAAAGTGGCGAATTGATCTGGGTGAAAAGACTTTCGGATGACAGGTATTTAAATTCATCCGGAATGAGCATAACCGATGATGGAGGTGTGCTTATTACGGGCTATGGTTATGAAAGCCCGACATCCACTTCAACAGGTTTGCTACTGATTAAATACGATTCGCAAGGTGAGCTTTTATTTGCTAAATCCTATGCCCATGAAGATTTACATCTTACTGGTGTATCTGTTTCAATCCTTGATAATGAAGAGATCATAGTGGGAGGACAATACAGACCAGATAACGAATATACCAGGCAGACAGCTATCATGCAATTTTCTTCGGGAGGCGCATTGATCAGGGCAAAGAAAATCAGTTTTGAAAATCAGTTTGATTCTGAATTTGGCGATCTGATTAGTGTTGATTCCGGCTATTATTTTTCCGGTAATTTTGGTGGTACGCCAGGTTCGGCTCTTGTTTACATGGACAGGAATAGTAATTTCATTTGGGCGAAATCAATGGGTTTTGGTGGTTCAGGATCTAGCTATTACAGCGAACATCAAAGGATTAACAGGGATATTTCCGGAGAACACTTATTGATTTGTTGTGGAGGCAGTTTTGTTAAGGCCGATTGGGATGGAAATCCGGTTTGGGCGCAAATTCCTGAGATGATAAATGTTGAAGCAGTGTCACTTAATGATGGGGGTTATTTATTAATTGGATTAGGCCCATTATTAGCAGTTAAAGAAGTAACTGAGCCACATACAGGTTTTATACGAACAAATGAGATGGGTGAAGCCCTTTCGTGTAGTTATGGTTATCCGATTGAAAGCACCGATTATACGCTTGTTTTTGAAGAGTTTACGGCTGAGTCATTTGATTTTGGAACAGCCACATCGCTTTCGCTTGATTATGTATTATATGAATTAATTTCAAACGATGAATGCGTTTCAATAATTGGCAATACTAACGAGAATAACACCAATAAACCTGATTTACAGATTTTTCCCAATCCCGGTAAAGGCCCTTTCAGAATAATGACCGAGGCTATCAATCCGGGGCATTTGGCAAGCCTTGCGCTTTACAATGTAAATGGAAAGCTTGTTTATGCCAAAGAAGCGCATTGGAGCGAACTTCAACTGCTTGATGTGGATCTGGAATCCGGAATTTATTTTGTCAGAATTTCCGCTGAGGATAAAGTGTTTACGGCTAAATTTGTGGTTGATTGATCAGGAGCTTTTAACAAAAAAATGCTGCAACGAGACGCAGACAATATTTTTCTTAATCAAAGTGAAAATTATTAATTGGATGGGATTTATCAAATAGTTATTTTGGCTGCTTTATTGTTTTAAGACAAAAAACCCTGCTGACTTTTGATCATACAGGGTTTATAATTGCTTGGATGATTTATTGTTTTACAAACCTATGCCTGAAGTTATTTGCTGCGTTTCTCACATTTAGCATATAAATTCCACTTGGTAAATTATTCAAGTCTATCAATGTTTGGGCACCTGAAACATTTTGTTCCAATATTAATTGCCCATTTGAATTGTAAATTTCCAGTTCAATTTCACCACTTTTAAAACCTAGCTGATTCAAATCAACAGTGAGGCTTTGGGACACAGGATTTGGAAACAGCCTTATTTTTTGAGTAAAGATATCCTTTTCGTTCAGATCTGCAGTGGGATCAGCCAGGCGACGGATCGTTAATGGTGCTGAACCAGATCCAATACCATGCATCAAAAAGAGTTGGTTATCGTTGTCGAAAGCAATACGGGGCATATGGGCAACTGCTACGGATTCAAGCGGCCCAACATGTTCCCAGCCAGAACCGTTGTATTCATAGAGAAACCCAAGATTAAAGTCAGCGGAATAGCTGAGATACAACTTGCCTGATTTATCAAAGGCCAGTTGATTACCATAGACCTCGGCATCATTTAACCCCTGCATATTGAAATCATCCCATTGGTTCTGATCAAAATTGTATTGCTTTAAGGCAAGCGAATAAGGAGTACCTCCCATGCGGTGCGAAATAATGAGTTCACCTGACGGACTCAGAACCATCGAACTGAGGTTGAGATGGGTAAAATGTTCCTGAAGCATTGTAAAACCGATTGTTTCATTACCCACAAAGTAATAGTTCTGATGTGTTGAGGCGCGTGCTATAGAAACATAATAATTATCTTCAAACATTAAAATCCTGTTGGCTTCGTTCATGATCCTGTGATAAAGCTGGATATTTCCGGGAAGGGTGTAATCAATTGTCGCTACCGGTATCAGGTTTCCAGCGTCGAATTCAGTGATCTGGAAATGATGCTCATCATTGCTTCCTATGGATTGAAGGATCAAAATGCGGCCGGATTCATCTGCCATCATTCCGCCGATGTAATCTTCCACATAATAAGATGTCCAGAAATCGGCATTGGAATCATACCAGAAAATACTGTCCTGCATGCCTACATAAAGTTGATTGTCTGCCGTTACAACGAAGTCAATATTCGACTCGTTATTAGGCATTTTAAGCTGCAGCCGCTGGCCCAAATTTACCCAGCCTTCTTGTCCTGTGTTGTCCTGAGTCCATTGACTGATTTCGTAGGAGCGCACATCCACGTAAGTGATCCCCGGGTCATAAATACCAGAGTAATCAATTTCGGCCAGGTATAATTTTCCATCTGTGCCAGCACCGAACTTGCTCTGAACGTTTATGCCGGGATTTATCAAATAATTACGGTAAAAAATATCCCAGTATTCATCTGCTTTAGCTGTAATAAATACTAAGGTTAGCATTAAAATTGTAAAAATACTTCTTTTCATAATTGATAGATTTTGAGGTTTAATGCAAAAAAATAATAATTGCGAAAACAAGATACTACGGTATTATTCGTATTTTTAGACTTGTAATTCGTAGTTTCACGAAAACCAATCAGACAGGATTTTTGCCTAATGTCGTGTCAAAAGTGTCTATAAATGAATTATATTTTTTTGGCTTGAAAAGAAATTCGGTAATGAATTGAAAAGACCAACTTGTTTGGTATTAGCTTAAAATTCCATAGCTTATGCATGAAACAGAGATTTTACTATTGTTTAATAAATTTAAACTTAATGGGCTCATTTTCGCTTGTAATGATTATAAGCTGATACACTCCGGAAGTTAAAAATGAAATGTCAACAGCTTGGGATAAACTTTCGCGATTTACCTCTTTCACCAAGCGGCCAGAAATATCGTAAATAAAGGCTTTGGCAATTAAATTATCTCGTCCTATGTGATCTAGATTTATCGCATATCGCGCTGGATTGGGGTAGATTAAATTAGATTTTGATGCTGCTTGTGGTTCTGGAATGTTTACAATACCTCCATTGTTTGTTTTCATAATCAGCCCGTCATCCCCGCATATAAATCCCATTGTAGAAGAAACAAAGGATATGCCATTATACCATCTTGATGGTAGGTTATCGAATCGATGCCATTGTGATCCGCCATCATCAGTGATGTAAACACTCGCAGCATCAGCAAGTGCATAACCAGTTGTCTCATTTAGAAAATAGAATTGAAGAATGGCATAAGGATCAGGCAGAGGAACATTTTCCCAATTCAATCCTCCATCGCTTGTGCGATAGCAGGCTCCTGAGAAACCTCCAACATATCCGGTAAATTCATCAACGAAGTGAATATCCAGAAGTAATTCGTTTTCTGAAACATAGTATTCTTGCCAGTTGTTGCCTCCATCATCCGTTCTTAAAACCTGGCCATTTGAGATTAATGCAAAACCGGTGTTTTCGTTGATAAAATGTAAGGCTCGTACAGGGCTGTCATCAGATTCATAAACTACATCCCATGTTATTCCTTCGTCTTTACTGCGCAGTATTTTAGAAGGGATATTTTCTAAACATAAAAAACCTATGGTATTATTGATGAAATGTAAATCAGTTATACTTTCTTGATAGCCTGTTTGAAGCTCATCCCAAGTGATTCCCCCGTCAACTGTTTTATATAGCAATCCGTTTTTGAATGAAATATATCCGTGATTTGAAGACGTGAAAAACATTTTTGCAGGGAGTCTGTGCGGTATTGATGAAACAGTATTCCAAGATTGGCCTGTATCTGTTGTTTTATAAATCTCAGTGCTGTTCGACTGGTTAGGCGTGGATCCTATAACGTATCCCATGTGATCAGTTACGAATTGAATATCTCGAAGATTAAGATTGGTAAATGAATTAGTGTAACTATTATAAGTGGAGCCGGTATCAACGGATTTTAAAATTCTACCGTTATATCCAACAGCAAACAAGGTATTCGCATCAATAAATTCATAATTTCCTACATCATCCATCACAACGGTATTCCAGGAAAGAGCTCCATTTGTTGTTTTAAGTAGTTGATTTCCTGAAATTCCATAGCCTGTGTTTTCTTTTGTAAAATACAGTTTTGATATAGTGTGTGTACTCATAATAAATTCCCAGGAGTTACCACCATCATAAGTCTTCATAATAAAGTGATCACTTCCTGACACATATCCGACATTCTCCGAAACAAAAAAGACATCAATTAAATCGAGCATTGGATCTGTTGAAATTATTTCCCAGCGTAAACCACCATTTGTTGTTTTATACACATGATGTAAATCCCCCACAGCAAACCCTTTGCTTTCATCAATGAAGTGGAGTGCATTAATATCATAAGGTGAATTAATTAGCAATTGCGACCAGTTTACTCCTGCATCAATAGACTTAAGCAGTTTCCCGCTTTTTCCACAGACAAAACCAGTGCTGTCATTCACAAAATTAAAGTCATTATAAATATCTTCGGGTACATTAATGGCTTCCCAGCTGTTGCCCCCATTCGAAGAACGATATATAGAACCTTCATGGGTTTTTAAAAATCCAGTATCAGGATTGATGAAATACACTTTGGTAATGCTTTGATCCAATCCGGTATTAATGTATTCCCAGGTATTCCCATTGTCAGTCGTTACATACAAATTGCCTTTTTCGCCGCCAACAAATCCATGCGATTCATTCAAAAAATGCAATGCATACAAATTCCAACCAAAAGGGCTCGGGTTTACCCATTCCCATTGCCCAAATGCAATCAGATAACCCAGAATAAAACTTAGCGTTAAAATTTTCTTTTTCATAATTGGCAAATTATACCTTATAAGAAGGGACTGTAAATTTAGTGAAAAAAAAATCAATGAGATGAGAAATGATAAAGTTTGAAGTTAATCATTGCATCAATTGATTGCAAAAACCACACCCGAACATACTAATCCAGGTGTGGTTGATTTAAAAAAATTTGACCCTAAATTTTCTGCGCAATAAAGAATGCATAACCGTAATAGTAACTGTATTTTTCATAAAGTTCGGCTTCGCGTCTTTCGTTGGCAACAAAAGCTTCTGCGGTTGCATTTCCGGCATATTTGCTCAGGAATTTTTCCTGTAACGTTTTCTGAGGGATGTAGAAATTTTCCTTCCAGCAATGCTCCGGCAATGTAAAGATAGCAATTGGCTTGTAGCCCCCATTCATCAGTTGCACTGTTTTATTGCCGATAGTGTCGATTTCAGGATAGGCATCCAACCAGAATGTTTCTATCTCGGCGGGACGGCTTTCAGTAAACCAACAAGCTTCGGAAATAGCGATGTGCCCGTCTTTTTTCAGGAATTTTTTCCATTCATTCAGGCCGCGCTCAAAACCAATATTGTAAATAGCACCTTCGGACCAGATCAAGTCAAGTGATTCATTTTCAAACGGAAGTGATTCCATATTACCAATAATTCCCTTTACCCGATTTTCCAGCTTGAGATCAATGGCATGCTGGTTGAACAATGCTATAAATTCCGGAAAGAGATCAATGCCAGTAATTTGCCCTGCGACATGCTGTGCCAATACCCTGGTGTGCGAACCCGTTCCGCAGCCAATATCGGCTATTTGTGCCTGCTCACTCAAACTCCCAATAAAACTGAGAGCTTTGAGCGTAATTTCGGGACTTCCGGGGCCCTGGCGTTCCAGTCCGGAAAAATATTCACAAATGATTTGAAAATCGAAATCGTGTATGGATGTGTTTTCTTTGCTCATGATTAATAAAATTAGGTTGAAAATATAAAACGAATTGTCATCTGATGACAATAAAAATCATGTCGATAATAAATGTCAGCTAATCAACAGATTAATGCAAGCTAATATCATAGCTTACTAAAACCTAAACACGCTCCGAAGTAAGAATTAACATCCAAATGTTTTAAAGCCTCAAAATTAAGTGATTTCAGCTTATTATGGTTAAAAAAAATCTACTTAACACTTGATTAATTTAATGTGAAGGCAATTTTTGTTCTTCCCGCAAATCAGTTGTGTTTTCTCGCCGCCAATTAAACTGCTACTTTTGCATTTCAAGGAGAAAAAAATAAATGGGAGAAACATCAAAGATCATCAATCTGGGCATATTGGCACACGTAGATGCTGGCAAAACTTCCATAACGGAGCATTTGCTTTTTAAGGCTGGCGTTATTAGGAGTCTGGGTAGTGTTGACAAAGGAACTTCCCAAACAGATTGGCTTCCAATAGAAAAAGAGCGTGGAATTTCGGTGCGTGCTGCTTCAGCATCTTTTGTTTGGAACGATACACAAATAAATATAATCGATACGCCTGGCCACATCGATTTTTCGGCAGAAGTAGAACGGGTTATGCCTGCTTTGGACGCAGCCATTTTGGTGGTATCAGCTGCTGAAGGAATTCAGCCACATACAGAAACACTCTGGCTTGCGGCGAAAGCTTTGCAATTGCCAGTCCTTGTTTTTGTAAACAAGATTGATCGTGATGGGGTTGATCTTATGCGTCTTAAGGAGGATATGAAGGATTTGTTGAGCCAGGATTTAATCTTTATTCAACAGGTTGAGCAGGAAGGGACTCAAAAGGCAAAGGTTCATAATAAACTTGAAAATAAAGAAACATATAAAGCAGTATCAGCGCTGGCAGAACAGATTATTTCTGGTAATGATCAGTTGCTTGAACACTACCTGAATGGCAAAGCAGTGAATTTTGATATGTTAATTAATGCATTGCGGTTTCAGTTTCAGAGTCGTCATACTTTCCCGGTTCTTTATGGTTCAGCAAAATTTGATCAGGGCATTGAGGCTTTATTGAATTGGATCGTTAGGCTGATGCCCTTGGCTAATGGTGACCCGGAAAAACCACTTTCGGGGATTGTATTTAAAGTGGAGCACGACGACAGACTTGGCCGGATTGCGAGTGTGCGTTTGTTTGACGGTACACTCAAAAATCGCGATAATGTTGTTATTTCTGGTTTACAGCATATGAAAAAGCTTAGTCAGATACGAAAGCTTACCGGTCAAAAACATACAGATACAGGAATCTTGCTGGCAGGCGATATTGGAGCTATTACGGGGCTTTCGGACGTTAAGGCAGGCGACTGGCTGGGTGAGTCCCGGGAAAATTTTTCACATGTTAGCCTGAATTCTGCTTTGCTTACCATTCAGGTTTTCCCTGAACAGGAAGCAGATTATCCGGCTTTGGTAAGTGCTTTGCAGCAGCTTTGCGATGAAGATCCAACCCTGGACTTGCTTTGGTTAAGAGACGAGCGTGCATTGCACATCAGGATTATGGGATTGATTCAGCTGGAGATATTGCAGGCCATATTGCTTGAACGTTTTAAGATAAATGCCCGATTTGATGAACCACAGGTGATTTACAAAGAAACACCTGTAGCCACTGGCGAAGGCTATGATGCCTATACCATGCCTAAGCCTTGTTGGGCAGTGGTGCGGTTTAGAATTGAACCCGCTGTATCCGGAAGCGGTGTTCTTTATCAATCTGAGGTAGGCGTGAATGACATTGCAGCCAAGTATCAGCATGAAATAGAACGTGCCATTCCACAGCTAATCCGCCAGGGGCCACAGGGCTGGGAACTGACAGATCTAAATATTACGCTGATTGCCGGCGAGGATCATGTGATGCATTCCAGACCGGGAGATTTCACTATCGCCACGCATCTGGCGCTGATGAGTGGATTGCAGCAAATAGGAACAAAACTGCTTGAGCCAGTGCTAAACTATACCATCACAGCACCGGAAATTTATCTTGGGAAAATTGTCAGCAGTCTCACACAAATGCGGGCTAGTTTTGAATCACCCGAAATCATTAAAGATAATTGTATTATTACAGGAAGTATTCCATTAGCTACTTCAATGGATTATAGTGTAAAATTGTTGGCATTAACAGGTGGCAAAGGCAAATTTTCCAGCCGTTTTAGTAATTATGCTGAATGTCCCGAAGGGGAGGGAAAAAGCACTCCTTACCGCGGTGTGAGTCCGTTGGATCGCTCAAAATTTATTTTAAAAGCACGTAAAGCCTTGCAATAAATTATGTCAGATCAGCCTATAAATAGTAAACGCCTTGTGGTGAATGAGGCCTACGAAAACAATCTCAAAAGCATTTCGGTAAGCATTCCGCATCAGAGCTTTACGGTTATTACAGGTGTTTCGGGTTCCGGAAAATCCTCGCTGGCTTATAATGTGATTTTTAAAGAAAGTCAAAGACGTTTTTTGAGTTCTTTTTCATCTTTTTCTCGCCTATATACGGCCAAACTGGAAAAACCAAAAGCAAAAAGCATCTCAGGATTGCAAGCAGCGTTGGTCGTTAAACAACAATCAACTGCCGTAAATCCGCATAGCACAGTAGGTACGCTGTCTGGAATTTACGACTATATGCGACTTCTGTTTGCCCGCATAGGAAAGGCAAGTTGTGTTGATTGTGGAAATGCTTTCACTAATACTAATGAAACCGCTTGTCGTAATTGTGGTCACGAGCGGCCACGACAACTGGCAAGTCTGTTTTCTTTCAACAGTTATCACGGGGCATGTCCTGATTGCAAAGGGCTTGGGCTCCGAGAGCAGATTGACGTGAACAAATTAATTTCCAACCCTTCACTTAGCCTGCGCGAAGGAGCACTAGTCCCGACAACGCCAACAGGCTATATTGTTTATTCGCAAGTGACTGTGGATGCGCTTAATACCGTTTGTAAGGCACATGGTTTTGATGTAGATTCACCCTGGCAATCGCTCACTGATGATCAGCGGGATGTAATCCTATATGGAAGTGAGAAAGTAAAAGTACTATTTGGAAAACATGCGCTTGAATCGCGTTTGAAGTGGAAAGGCATAACTGCTCGCCCTCGTGTGGAGGGTTTTTACAAAGGCATGATTCCCATTATGGAAGATATCCTTCACAGGGACAGAAATGACAATATTTTACGATTTGCCAGTGCTTTTACCTGCAATACTTGCAATGGAACGCGACTCAGTCGGGAAGCATTGGCTGTTGAACTGGCCGGAACAAATATCGCAGAATTATCACAGCTTGCTGTTGCCGACCTCGAAAAGCGGTTGAAGGAAATCAGGTCTGAAGTAGATCAAAAAGCTGTTTTCGATGCTATTATGGAAAAGGCTTTCAAGCGGATTAGCTACCTGAAAATGCTGGGGCTTGGTTATCTCAGCCTTTCGCGCGATGCTGCAAGCCTTTCCGGTGGCGAGGCGCAGCGTATCAGGTTTGCAGCGCAGATCGGGAGCGGACTTCAAGGGGTGCTTTATGTACTTGATGAACCATCGGCGGGATTGCATCCTTATGACAATCAAAATCTGCTGAAAATGCTGAAAGCCTTGCGGGATAATGGCAATACGGTTTTGGTAGTTGAGCACGATGAAGATACTATCCGGGCTGCAGATTATCTGATTGATATTGGTCCAAAAGCCGGAAACAAAGGTGGAGAACTGATTTATGAAGGAAAATCGGAAACACTTTTGCAGCATCCTGAAAACTATCCAGACAGCGTAACTGCGAAAACATTTTCTCAGGCCTTACAGGTGAAACAAATTGTAAGGAATGGATTTGGATTGATTGAAATTCGTGCTGCATATTTGCACAACCTCAAGCAGATTGATGTCAGTTTTAGGATGGGAGCACTCAATGTAGTGACAGGTCTTTCGGGAGCCGGAAAATCTACGCTTGTCCATCAGGTTTTGGCCAAAAGCGTACGGCAAAACAAAGCTTTTGGTTGTGATTCGTGGGATACAACTTTAGCTATCGACAGAATAATTGAAGTGGATCAGTCGCCGATAGGCCGAACCCCGAGAAGCAATCCAGCTACCTACACCGGTTTGTTTGAAGTGATAAGATCATTGTTTGCTGAGGAGCCACAATCAAAAATGCTGGGTTTCAACAAAGGCCAGTTTTCATTTAACACTGCAGGTGGCCGTTGCGAGCAATGCAATGGTGCTGGCAGAACACATTTGGGAATGCATTTTCTGGGTGATGTGGAGGTTCCCTGCGAAAGCTGTGGAGGAAAGCGGTTTAATAATGCTACGCTTCAAGTTTCTTTCAGGGGAAAGAATATTTTTGAAGTGCTGGAAATGACATTTGAGGAGGCTTCAGCGTTTTTTGAAAATATTCCTGCGGCAACAAAAATCATTGATCAGCTGATCCGCCTGGAGGTGGGTTATCTTAAGCTGGGACAGCCCTCTACTACATTATCCGGCGGTGAGGCACAAAGGGTTAAGCTTGCTTCGGAATTACATAAAACAACAAAAGGGAATGGCCTTTACTTGCTCGATGAGCCAACACTCGGCTTGCATAAAGCTGATGTGACAGCTTTACTCACCGCATTGAACGACCTTGTAGATCAGCAGAATACGGTTATTGTTATCGAGCATGATCCGACTTTTATTTTACAGGCAGATCATATTATTGATCTTGGACCGGCTGGGGGCGAAAATGGTGGAGCACTCATTTTTAGCGGCACTCCTACGGAATTGCTAAATCATCCAGAATCCCTTACTGCTAAAGCTTTAAGCGGTCTCATATCAAAAGGCACCGATGATTCAGAGGCTAAATCGCAATCACCTAATCGTGAGGACTTCATTCAGCTCAAGGGTGTTTCAACGCATAACCTCAAGCAGCTTGATATTAAAATTCCTCATGGCAAAACCACTGTGATTACAGGCGTTTCGGGAAGCGGAAAAAGTGCTTTGGCATTTGATACGCTCTATACGGAATGCCGAAATCGTTTTACAGAAAGTTACACCTCTTACGCCAGAAGAATGATGAGCAAGCTCAGTCGTCCGCAATTGGAAGAGGGCAGTGGCTTTAGTCCGGCGATTGCAATCCGGCAAAATAGTTTTCACATTGATCCACGATCAACGGTTGGGACGATGACCGGACTTTCCGAAGCTTATCGCTTGCTTTTTTCGCGGATAGGAAAAACAAAGGATAATCAACCTCATGAAATGCCTGCGTCTTCGTTTTCCTTTAATCATGCCAAGGCAGCTTGTACAATGTGCAATGGGCTTGGGCGTGTGTTGTTCGCTGATCCACAGCAGTTTATCACTCATTCTGACAAATCACTTACAGCAGGTGCAATGGATGGCACAAAGCCAGGGAGCTTTTTCGGGGAGACTGACGGACAATACGTTCAAACTTTAAAAACTGTTGGCAAACTCAAAGGATTTGATTTTGAAATTCCTTTTAATCAGTTAGATGCTCAAGCAAAAGAAATAGCTTTATATGGATGTGGAGAGGAGATTTTTGAGCTTGACTGGCAGTTTAATCGCGCCGGTAGAAAAGGAAACCACCGACTCAGCACGAAATGGAAAGGTTTTGCGAATTTGATTGAGGAAGATTTTCACCTCAAAAAGCAAGGAAAAAGGGGAGAAGCTTTTGAAGAAATTATTCGTGAAAAACTATGTCCTGCCTGCAAAGGCGCTCGTCTTAATTCAGAAGTTTTAGCCATAAAGCTTGACAAATTGTCCATAGCAGAGGTGTCATCGATGACCATAAAGGAAGCCCACGCATTTTTTGAACAGCTTCCCGATAAATTGTCTGGCCTTGATAAAGCTGTTGCCTTGAAGCTCCAAACGCAAATTCAACAAAAACTAAAAATTTTGGAAGAGCTCGGATTAGCTTACCTTTCAGCCGATCGTCCTGCTGCAAGTTTATCAGGCGGTGAAGCACGCAGGGTAAGAATGGCCAGTCAATTGGAGGCTGATCTTTGCGGAATTACTTTTGTGATTGACGAACCCACAACAGGTCTTCATCCACGCGATACCAAAAAATTGCTCAGGGTGCTTGATCAGCTTAAAGCTCTTGGCAATACGATGGTTTATGTGGAACACGATCCCGAAGTGATTCATCATGCCGATTATGTGATTGAATTAGGCCCCGGAGCCGGGCAGTATGGCGGAAATCTTGTTTCATCATCAAGTTTAGCTACATTTTTAAATAATGCTCAATCTGTTACGGCTAATTACCTTAATCAAAAGCTGACCCTGAATGATCGGGCTATCGATAATACGCTTGCGGTAATGAGTTTAATAGGAGCTACCGCCAACAATTTACAGCATATTGATCTGGAAATACCAACAAATCAGCTGATTGCGATAAGTGGTGTATCTGGAAGTGGCAAAACTTCGTTGGCTTTTGATGTGATCGCTGAATCATTTAAGGCTGAGAAACCAATCAATTGTAGCTCAATTAGTTTTGCTGATCTTCAGCAGTTGGTTGTTGCTGATCAGGATGAGATGAGCAGTTCGGTTTTAAGCACAGTTGCCAGCATCACTGAAATCTTTGATTTGATTCGGACGCTGTTTGCGCAGCTGCCCGAAAGCAAAACGCTTGGACTTAAAAAACAGCATTTTAGTTTCAATAATGCTGAGGGTAGCTGCCCGAATTGTAAGGGTCGGGGTAAGATTAAAGTGAGTCTGGATTTCCTTTCTGATGTTTATACAAGCTGCGAAGTGTGTGAGGGAAAGCGATTTAAACCCAAAGTGCTTCTGCCTCGATGGAACAACAAATCGATATACGAAGTCCTAGAACTGGAGGTCCATGAAGCTGTGAATCACTTTGATGGTCAAAAAAATCTTGTTCAAAAATTGAAGGTGCTGGAGGATGTAGGTTTGGGTTATCTGAGTCTGGGGCAAACTACCAATACCCTTTCTGGAGGTGAATCGCAGCGGTTGAAGCTCGCCAAAGAACTACTTAAAGGAAAGCAACTCAAAACATTGTATATTTTTGATGAACCAACCTCAGGATTACATTTTAAGGATGTTGAGCATTTACTGAAATTATTTAAGCGGCTTGTTAATGAAGGACATACAGTAATGGTAGTGGAGCATAATCTCCATGTGATTGCTGCTGCTGACTGGCTTATCGACCTGGGACCGGAAGCCGGTTCTGAGGGTGGAAAAATAAGCTACAATGGTAAGCTAAGTGATTGTTTATCGGTGAAAAATTCGGCTACAATAAACTGTTTGAAAGCGTCTTTAACCAATTAGTATTCATGGATTTAAAGAATTTTATTCTGGCTTTTTGAGCTTTACCCATTTCCCGTCACGTTCAAATAATTCCTTATGGTTGAAGCTTCTCCCATGAATCTGAAAATCACATACCGCTGTTCCGTCGCGACGTGTGCACAAGCCCTGTTCATTTATCGCATCGGTAATCTCCTTTATGGTCATCGCTTGCGTTTTTTCTTCTAAAACTCTTTTTATTGCCAGATGAAGATCCATGGGCTAATCATTGCTTTTGTTGGTGAACAAACAAGTTAAAAACAGATTTGTTTCACTGATTATCACGATGGTATTGCATGATTATCTCCATGGCAATGGCTTCATAACGGGCATCAATCATCACTCTCAGCCTGCTTGCAGCATCCACATTAAAAGCAAAATTCTGTAAGCTTGCATTATGGATAAAAACCTTTATGTCAGCTGCTTCAAGCAGGCTTTTTATAAGACTGGCTTCCCAAAGCGAACCCGAGTACACTTCAATTAATCGCACATCATCCATTCAGAAAATCTTAAATATCAGTGCTAATTTATTCAAATACCCGGTATATGAAACTATTTTTTCAGGATTATTATAATTTCGAACCATTACAAGTGTTATTTGTTAAAGAACCTATTAACTTTGCACCGACTCCCGGTAATCAAACTCACTACTTGCATTATCCGGTCTGTTTTTAAGGAGGCAGGCCAACCGGGAGTCATTTTTATTTAAACTTATGTTCGAAGGCCCTTTTATAGCGCGATTTTTTGTTGTTGTGCAACTTAGCAGTTTATTTTACCTGCTCTTTAGCGGACCCTGGATTGCTGATTATCCTTTGTTATTGGGGCTTGAAATGGCAGGTTTACTCATAGGAGCAGTTGCGATTTGGCAGATGAATCCGTCAAATATTAATGTTACACCCATACCAAAAACAGGCGGACGACTTGTGACGCATGGTGTTTACAAGGTTATTCGTCATCCGATGTATCTGGCTCAAATATTGGTTGTTGGAGCTTTAGTTATTGAGCATTATAGTCATTTGAGAGTGGCTATTTTGCTGATTTTAAGTGTGAATCTGATTTTCAAGTTGAATTATGAAGAGACACATTTGGTAAAACATTTTGAGGGCTATGAAAAATACAGGCAATCAAGCTGGCGTTTGATTCCGCTGATCTACTAATGCTGCAATTCTGTCAGCTGTGTAAAAATGACACGCCAAAAATCCTGAATCTGCTGCGTGGCACATAAATTGATTCCTCGCACCGAATAAAAAACAAACCATGGCGATACAAACGATACAAAACCACGAAGGGATGCTTTCGGCTTTAGTGCCCGAAAAGAAAAATTACGTTTTGCTTTATAAAGCTGGAAATGAGTCAAGTGAATGTAGCCTGACAAATCTTAGAAAGGCTGCCGAAAAACTGACGGATGTGAATGTTTTGCTGGCTGATGTGAGTCAGGTGAGGGATATTCATGAGAAATATCAGGTAAAAAGTGCACCTTCATTACTTGTTTTTGAAGGTCATAAGTATGTAAATATTGTCAAAGGATGCAATGATCCGGCTTACTACATCTCACTTTTCGAAGAATCCTTATTTAATGCAACTACTAAAGAAGGTGAAGCTCCTCAAAAACGCGTAACTGTTTATTCTACACCTACTTGTAGCTGGTGCAATACCTTAAAATCCTATTTCAAAACCCATAATATCCGTTTCACTGATATCGATGTGAGCAAGAATCAATCTGCAGCCGAACATATGGTTCGTCGTAGCGGCCAACAAGGCGTTCCACAAACAGATATCAATGGTGAAATTATTGTTGGTTTCGACAAAGCAAAAATCAACAGATTACTTGGAATTCAATCAAATAACTAATTTAAATATATCAATATGAAAGAGTTACAACCATTAAACGAACAGGTGATCCTGGATATGAGTGAGGATCAGAAAGAACAGCGTACAGCCTCTGGCTTGATTATTCCTGATACAGCAAAGGAAAAACCACAAACCGCTAAGGTTCTGGCAATTGGTGTAATAGAGAATCCTGCTATCAGTATTGGTGATGTGGTGCTGTTTAAAAAATATTCAGGCACAGAAGTGGAATTTGAAGGCAAGAAACTGCTTGTAATTCCTTATGCTGATTTACTTGCAAAAGTTGTTGAGACAGAAGAAATCTAATTTCTTGATTTTGCAGATTTTGAATAAGTTGTCGGATTTTTTTCGGCAACTTTTTTTTTGATTGTTATTTATCTGAAAATCTTTTCAGGAGCTTTTGAAAATGGCTATTTTTGTGGCTATGGCCAAACGGTGGATACTGCTTATTATATTTTGTATTTCGGCTCATGCATTTCAACTTTATGCACAGCAATTACTTTCAGTAAATGAAAAGCTGCGACTTGATTTGTCGCAGGATCCGAAATCGGCCTCTCGTAATCAGCAGTGGATTTATTACAATGTGATTAACGACCAACAAAGGGGTGGGCCACTCCTTGCTGCCACCTGGGAAATTTCATTTAACTTGAAGCTGGAAGGTACTGCTTACCAAACCACTTTGGTGAGTTTGCAACAGGACAGGATTATAGCGGATATGCCTTTGTATTACAGGGAAATGCGAATTGATGATGTGGTGCAGCCTGATCTGATTAAAGCCAGGTTTGTTTTAAGAGACAAGCAGGGGAGTAGCTGGGAAAAAATGGTTGAACAAGCTCTTTCTGATAAGGAGTGGGTTCAGATAAGCCATGTCGATTTATATGCTCCTGAGCAGGAATTGTTAAGTGCAGAAATTACTGGTTTTGATTTTTCGGAAATTGCAAAAAAACGTATCGAAGCAAGGATACATCACATCAATCGGTTTTATGCTTCACTGCATCTTTTTGAGGATATATTGCAAGGTTCTGAGCCAGATTATGAAATCACTTCATTGTTTTTGGAGTGGGATAAATGCAGAAAGGCAGTTGCAGCTTTCGATAAAGATTATCAGGAGTTTAGCGCCACAATTAATACCAAAAGCCTTGCCGATTGGCAGAAGAAATTTGATGGTGTTCAGAGAAAAAAACTTCGCTATCAGACTTTACTGGATCAAACACTCGCTGCAAACGATAAGCTTGATGCTTCAGGTTTTGTAGTTGCTTACACCAATGATTTGCAAAGTGCCCATCAATATGCTCTCCGGGTAGATTTCAGAGATCAGGAAGTGTATCAAATTTTGGCAGTAATACAGGCAGATGAAGAATTTTTAAGCACACTCGACAAGATATCTGGTGCAAAAAATGTTCCTGCTCTAAACGAAATGATGGTGGAACAGCTTCTGTATGAAGCCAATAAGCTTTTTGTAAAACAAGACTACGCTACCTCACATACGCTTTTAAACTCCCTGTATAGTAGTGGTTTAGCAAAAAATAATAAAGCACTTGAACTAGACGTCTCCAGCTTGCTTACCAAAGCTCAAAAAGGTGTGCTAGAGGCATTTTTTGATATCAACATTAAAGCACTGGAAACTGGCAATAGTGAAATGGCGACTAATTATTATGCAAAATCGCTGGCATTTTACGAACAATCATTTCAAAAAATTCCGGATGATGACATCAGGATTTCTGCTGCCAGGTTGATTAAAGCTTACCAACAAATTGCAGAAAGCAAAGCCAATTCTGATCACTTTGGTGCTATCAGTGATTTACGAAAGGCGCAACAAACTGCACTAATGTTTGATAACAGAATTTTGCAAGAGGCTGTACTGAAGCGAATTGTGCAATTGAGCCAGAATCACCTAGATAAGATCACCAATCAAATTGAACAACAAATTCAGCAGCAGGAAGTACAACAAGCTTATATTTTATCCGAAGAAGCTGATCAATATGTGGCTGCCCAAAAAGGTCTTAATCTGAATATTGCAATGCTCGAAAAACAAAAGCAACAACTCAGAACAATGAAGCGTGAAGATTTATTTAGGGATGAATTGAATACCCTGAAAACTGAATCACCATCTGTTGCACTTAATAAGCTTTATGCAGCTCAAATTCCTGATACAGAACTGCTTCCTGATCAGAAAAGAGAGCATCTTGTTTTAGCCCGTAAACTGATTATCGAAAAAATAAGAAGTGCCAATCAGTTTGTTTGGGCCAACGACCTGGAAAATGCCTGGAAGATTTACAACGAAGCCAGTGAGTTTACTGCTTCATTTGGACTCACGGCTGACAAAGACATTCAGGACGAATTTAGCAGACTTGATGCCAAAATCATCGAAAGAATTTGTATGAATGAGAAAAATCAGTACGAGAAGATTATGCGCGAAGCTGACCGGGCTCTTCGATTCGGACGGGTTCACGATTTAAAAGAGCTGACTACACAAGCCCGCGATCTCGTGGATAAAAACAGAGGGTGCGGTATCCAAACTGACCAGCTTGAAGCATACGAACAAAGTTTCAAGGAAACTTTTATCTATTGGGATGCTTACCAGGAAGTGCTTAACATCATGTATTCGCAAGGCTTTGATGTAGCCATTCCTTACTACCTCCAACTCGACAAGGAAGTGAAGAGCATGGATTTATCGGCCTTGGGAAATCCTCATCAGGATATGTTTGTATTTTTAACTGAACAAAAAAATCCTTTGCTCACAGCTCTTGCTGTTGATTATTTTATCAAAAATGATGATCAGCCCTCAGCATTTAGGTACTTTAGTCTGCTCATTGATCAAGAGCCGGATGTTGCTCAGTTTGAGAAATTGATGGAGCAGGCTGCCCGGTTTTTTGCCGAATTTGATGCACAGAACACCCAGGGTGAGAATTATGAGGTGTCTGTAAATCAATATGTTCCGAATGATAAAGCCTATAAGGTTTTCATCAAAACCTACAAAAAACATCTTAATTCCTGACCTTCTGATTGTTAGGCCGAGCTTGACTGTTACCCGAAATTTTGTATTTTTGATACGCTATTGCATCTACATTTAAAACAAAGATATATGAAGCTTTTATTGATCAGTAATTCTACAAATGCGGGCGAAGCTTATCTTGGCTGGCCCCAAACTTTCATCAGCGATTTTATGCAGAAACATCAGGTTAAATCAGTGCTTTTTGTGCCATACGCTGGTGTAAACTTATCCGACCAAGGTCTTGAGGCCTCTTACAATGCTTACGAAGATCGCGTAAAGCAAGTTTTCAAAAAGCTTGGTTTTGAGCTTGCCTCAATCCATCATGAAGCTGATCCGGTGAAAGCCGTACAAAATGCCGAATGTATTGCTGTTGGTGGCGGAAACACTTTTCACCTGGTAGCTCAGATGCAAAAAACCGGTATCATGGATGCCATCCGCAAACGCGCTTTAGCTGGGATGCCTTATATGGGCTGGAGCGCGGGTTCCAATGTGGCCTGTCCTAGTTTGCGTACCACGAATGATATGCCGATTTATGAACCCGAAAGTTTTAACTGTCTGAATCTTATTCCTTTTCAGATCAATCCCCATTATCTGGATGCCAATCCCGAAGGTCATGGAGGCGAAACACGCGAACAGCGAATCAATGAGTTTTTGGCTGTGAATCCTTCAATCACAGTGCTTGGATTACGCGAAGCCACTTTGTTGGAATTGGATGGAAATGAGCTGATGCTGAAAGGCAATCGGCCAATGCGACTTTTTAAGCATGGTGCTGAAGCTGAGGAAATCGCCTGTCCCTCTGACCTTAGTTATTTGATGTAAATCATTTAAGATCAATGTGAATTTAAATTCCAATGATATGAAAAAGATTCTGATGGCGTTATTGGCTGTATTTATGTTGATATCAGGAGCTAATGCCCAGGATACGCTTCACGATTTGACACCAAAAGAGTATCGCAAACTGAAACGGCAGGAAAGAAAGCTAGCCAGAGAACAGGAATTACTGGAAAGCAGGGAGAAGATTATTGCTATGGTTCATGATACGGCTTTCGTGCTGGAAGTGAATACTTTTATTGGCCTGAGAGGCCAAACTGAGTCTGTTTCGTATCTGACGAATTTCTTTGCTTCTGATGGTGCTGATGCAGTTATACAGTTTTCGTTTGATCATATTGTTGGATTAAATGAATTAGGTGGCTTCCCAAATCACGGAACGCTAATTCAATACAAGGTGGAGTCGGATAACCCAAAACGACCCATTATTGTTTTAGGACGATTCAGGTTAACTTCAGGAGCCGGCAATATTCCCTTTGAGTTAGCTATACAGGATAATGGATCGGCCCGTTTGAGCTTAACCAACAGAAGGCAGCGTCAGATCACCTTATCCGGAAGACTTGTTTCGCCTGATGAAACCTCAGTTTACAAGGGAACCCGCTTGTTTAAGGAATGATTGGAATCTTTTACAATATCAGATAAAGGACAGTGCTTATCCTGAACTGAAATGTAATATCTTGTTAATGAGGTATTTACAAACAAAAAAACCGAGGTAAAAATACTTCGGTTTTTTTGTTGTGATCCCGGAAGGACTCGAACCTTCGACCCGCAGCTTAGAAGGCTGCTGCTCTATCCAGCTGAGCTACGAGACCGTTTTGCGGCTGCAAAAATAACAATTTTGTATGTACAAATTATCCTAAAGTGCAAAAAAAAGACGGCCAGTGGCCGTCTGAGAATGATAAATATCTGTTTAATAGCGGTTGCCATAGCCGCCATCGCCATCATTTCGTTTGTTATAACCGCCTTCGCGACGTTGGTAGCCACCGCCACCACTGCCACCTTCGCGACGTTGATAACCGCCACCGCCACCGCCTTCGCGACGTTGATAGCCACCGCCTGGATTGTCCGTTTTTGGACGTGCTTTTTTTACCACGATTGTGTTACCTTCAACTTCTGTTTCGTTGAGTTCGTTGATGGCTGCATAACCTTGCTCATCATCAGGCATCTCAACAAAACCATAACCTTTTGAACGGTTAGTCAGTTTGTCAATAATTACTTTGGCTGAGGTAACAGTGCCAAATTGTTCAAACAAAGCCTGAAGGTCTTCGCTGGTCGTTTTGAAATTAAGTTTTGCAACAAAAATGTTCATTGTAAATTAGATAAATGATAAATAAAAATTCAATAAGTTTTGTAAAATACATGAAAATCAGAAGGATAAGTTCGGAATTTGATGGTAGGTACGCTGCTTATTGAAACAATAATAATTAATTAATACCCCACAAAGGTAGTTAATTAGTAATACGATTGAAATTTCTGCAAAAAAATTTCATTTTTTTAATATCCATTTTATGGCAGCCTCTTCCGTACTAAAAGGTTTCGATTCAAAACCCTGAGATTCAGTTTCTACTAAAACGGGAATAACGATGTCTTTTGGATTGGTTGTTAAGATGGCAATACGTTTTCCTCCGAATATATCCAAATGTTGCTTATAATACGCTGGTATTTGATTGTAAAGCTTCACCGGAATATTTACGCTTGCTTTTTGATAATCCAAAATAAACCCACTGGTTTCGTCAGGAATGATATTTTTATTAATTGCCTCATTCCAGCTGGATTCAATATCATCGAAACTTATTTCTCCATAATAATATTTATACATGATTTGGGTATCCGGATCAAAATAAAATGTGTAATTCTTTTTCATCTGTTGTTTTTTTTAAAAGAATTAATTGATTTGGTATAATTAAGCAAAGATACAGAAACAGCTATACTCAAGTCAAGTCTGTCTCAGCTGCATGATGAAATGGAATTTGATTTAGGCCTGCTCAGATAGTGGTTCGGAATCACTCAGATTGTAAACTTCCTGGATTTCTTTTAATCGGGCTTCAAAATCGATGTTAAGATCAAGAAGAGCTCCTGTTTGCATGTCGAAAACCCAGCCATGAACAGTAGGATATCCATTTTTGAGGTATGATTTTTGAACTACCGCAGTTTTAATCACATTCAAACATTGTTCTTCCACATTTAGCTCGATCAACCTTCGGTATCTTTTGTCAGCATCTTCAAGCAGGTTGAGTTCTGTTTTATGAAATCGATAGACATCCCGAATGTTTCTGAGCCAGGGATTTAAAATACCAAGATCTTTCGACTGCAGTGCAGCTTTTACTCCACCACAATAATAATGACCACACACTATAATATGTTTAACTTTCAGATAATCAACCGCATAGTTGATCACGCTCATCACATTAAGATCGTTATTGCCAACAACATTAGCAATATTGCGATGCACAAATACCTCACCCGGCTTCACACCCATCAGTTCTTCTGCCGTCACCCTGCTGTCAGAAC